>Ga0126342_10005657_pt1 | contig 21912 bp, 20 predicted proteins | sample Cyp1metagenome_FD_92528 | JGI IMG/M metagenome (GOLD analysis project Ga0126342, IMG submission 92528) | Coral microbial communities from Lord Howe Island, Old Settlement Bay, Australia - Cyphastrea 1 metagenome | ecosystem: Host-associated > Invertebrates > Cnidaria > Coral ... | reverse complement strand
TTGCTATGTAAGGTAGGTATGGTATGTATGGCATGTATGTTTGGTATTGTATGTATGGTAGGTGTGGTAATTATGTTTCATATGTATGGTATGTGTGGTAATTATGTATGACAGGTATGATAGGTATGGTATCTATGGTCAAAGTTCGTATGGTATGTATGTATGGTATGTATGGTATCATTGGAATGTATGGTAGGTACGGTATATGTTAAACACATCTAGTGTTGTGAGAGTACACAGGTAGTAAATAGGAAGTAGATACATAGCACATGCATATATATGATATGACTATAGGTAGCACGTAGGTACTTTGAGGGAGTATGTGCTACGTAGGTCGTCTAAAAGGTAGCATGTACCTAGTAAATGCGCGGCTGGTAGTCAGAAATGCTGCGAAGACCTAGCAAATACGAGGCTGGACCTCAGAAATGCTGCCAATAGCTTGCAAATAGAAGGAAAGGGGGTGCTACCTGGGGAACCATACCATTGGGGGGGTAGGAACAGGGAACACGGAACACGAGACCATACATACATATATATATATATATTATATTATATACTTATAATTTTAGACAACTATAAACGAGGCTCTACATCACATTCCCTTAGGTGCTGCGTCTTCCAACCCCATGGCGCCGGATGAGAACTTGGCCAATGGCAACGTACGCGGCAGCAGCGGGTGTCCCATTTATTCCCAAAGGAATTCTAAGTTCCTACCCTTTACTCTGAGGGAATTATGTTTTTTTTTTGGAAGTCACGGAATTTTAAGTTTCTGTTTCAATGGACTACATATATATTGTATTCCCCATAACAGGTTAACACGAATGATTTATCGCTATTTTTGTAGGCTTTGTCTATCTTTTTGGGGATTGCGATAAGTTTTATGCCAACATAGCGGGTTGATCTTGACAAAAAAATCGGCAAGAGGCTGAGGTTTGGCCATGTTTGGCCGCACTCCCAACGACCAGTTCTTTGATAGAACATATGGGGAAATATCGGAAATATTTGATGGGCTGCTGCTGCTGCTGCTGATGATGATGATGATGATGATGATAAAGAATATTATATGGTGAATTGTTCCATGGACGCAGGAGATTTTGTATTTTATGTAAATATGTAAAACGTGACAGAAACCCTAATTGCAGTATGATTAATAATTCGATCGGGGTGGGTGAAAGTATATGGTATGTAAAACTAAAAAAGAACATCTTTTTGCGGTATGGTTTAGTTTAATGTTCCATTGGGGTGTTTTCTTCCTTTATATTTTGTGTAAACCTAAAAGCAACACTTTTTGTGATATGGTTAATTGTTTTATGCGGGTGGGATATTTGATATGTTATTATGTAAACCTCAAAAGAAGCCCTGAAAACAATGCAGTTTTATTGGCAAACTGATTTGCTATGTTCACTTCGTCAACACAGTTCCATCTCTTTTTTGAGGCCGTTAAAACTCATTGGTTTTTAGAATGTTTTTACTTTATTCTGTTCTTGGGCAAAACTTGGGTCTATGTGTAAAATCAGTAAACCCCGCTGAGTTTGCGGGGGACGCACAGACTTGTCCATTCTTCATGTATACTCTCTGGTAAACTAACATAACTATGGAAAGATCCACCATTTTTAACGGGAAAATCAACTATTTCGACTGGGCCATTTTCCATAGCTATGTCAGCCATTACCAGAGGGTAATTCCCCGAATTGGTTGAGAGTAAACTTCTGAAGGAAACCATCGAAATCCCCAGTTTCTGGGAGAGGAAATCCCATGGTTTCTTCCAGTGATATTTTTGTTGGTGCATCGCCACCAGTTTCTGCAGGTGTGCTGTGATGACGAAGAAAAATTTGAAGGATTGTGCTACAAGAAGTCTGGAGCCGAGCTGCAGAGCTAGCAAACCTGTAGAGTTTACCACTGGTCGATATTTTTTTTTTAACCGTAGTTAGGTGTAATGTGGGTAAGACAATAATAAACCATCCACCAAATCAACATAAAATTTAGGTGGTATAGACCTTTCCCAAATGGGTGGTGTAGTATTGTTTTACACACGTTATTCATGTTAATAAGTTGATAACTCTATCAGCCGCAGGCTCTGTTGAAAAATTCAGGTGTTCGATTCTGACCAACGGCGAGTACGACACTCGATTGAGCGCGGGGCCACGGCGACGCTCTCAAGATCTCCTGAAAGTAATGGCCGGTGAGCTACTTATACCCCCAATGAGATATATGGAATATCCCAACTAAAATTATCTGGGATGAAATATGGGTTATATATATTATATAATTATATTGTTATATATATATATTATAATTATATGGTTATATATATGTATACTGTATATATATTATATATATATATTTATTTATGGATTATAAGCCACGGATCCTAAATGAAGCCCGCAGCCCCAAGTCAACCTGAAGTCACTTTGGAGTTGGTTTGCACAAAGCTTGACTGCAAAGAAAGCCCGGGATTTACCTTAATCCCAAAAGTTCCATGAGTTTCCTTGGACTTCAATTAACTTCAATAAAGGGTGGAAGTTGAGCGGAACACCCCAACAACCGTGTTGAAACGATGAGACAGGAACATCTCCATAACATTCCATAACCTTGAACTGCAGTCGTATTTCGTGAAACCTGCAGCCGTTTCGACGAAATCAAAGACGTTTCAACTTTGTGCAGTTTCCTTTTCAACCTCCTCGCTGTCTCTTTTTGGGTTGATATGGAAACCCTCCTGTAAACTAACCTAGATGTGGAAAACCCCAATTTTCCAAACAGCACACCAGCCAGGTTTTCCACATCCGTACCCTCCAAATCCCACGCATTCCAGGTGGCTTTCAGTGCGGCAAGGGCGCTGGATTCTCGGACTTCTTCAAATCGATGTCAGGGACTTGGTTCACACTCGATGGACTGACTTATGGTTGCTGGTTGCTGGTTGGTGGTTTCAGAAACCATGGAATGGATTTGTATGGTTAAATGATGGTTAATGATGGTTAATGATGGTTAAATGATGGTTAAATGATGGTTAATGATGGTTAATGATGGTTAATTAATGATTACATCATCTGGTTGGTGGTGACTGGAACCATGGAATGGATTATGACTTTCCATGAAAAGTTGGAAATAATATGAAATAATAATAGTCCCAACTGACGAACTCATATTTTTCAGAGAGGTTCAAACCACCAACCAGTTTGTGATGATAAACATGTTATGATGATTACGATGTTTAGGAACTTTTCTTGAATGATATCAAGCTTGTAAGACTTAACTCCTTTTGCAGGACATCAAAGAGTAGTCATGGATATGTTGGGTCATGTTTTTTGTCGGTTTGATGATTGTATGGACGTCAAATCGATTCAAATCGCATGGTTTTATGGAGATTTGCTTGGAAACCCATTCCATCATTCCATCTATATAATCATAGGTCGAATTTGCTCACCGCAAGCAATTTACATATGATATGTATATACAAATATATGTATGTATGTATGTGTATGTATGTATATATATATATATCTATATACTTTCACCAATGGTTTGATGGCCACAGTAGCACCAGCTGGTGATTTTCGCTGCGGCCCAGGTCCAAGGGTTTTCCCATCCCATGCACCGGCTTTGACGTGGCGGGCGACGAATGTGGCAAGGGATGTCTGGGCCCCCCAGGGGCCCTGGGGGCCCTGGGGGCCCTGGGGACGCACGGCCCTGGGCTCTGGAAGGATCCATTTATAGATGGATTTTCCATGATACTTTTGGGCATTCCACTTCTGAGTTAACCATATTTAAAGATCAACAATGTGGATTATGATGGATGATTTGAAGATACCATCTGGTTATGACTAACATAGCCATGGAAAATCCCTGAAATAAATGGAGGTTTATAGCTGGGAAAATCATCTATAAATGGGCTATTTTCCATGGCTATGTTAAATAACCAGAGGGTAGCTAGTAGCTATTGAAAGTTGCCTATTTAGTTCCTTTATTTACCTATGATTCAGAAGGTAATTTTGCATAGTTATGTAAACGTTGACCAGAGGGTAAATGCCTAAGTATGTTTAGAATCCCACTGGAAATGAGGCTTTTCAAAGAGAATCTACAGATATCTACAGTTGGCACCCAGATTTAGTTGAAAGAAACCAGAGCAGCAGAACATGTTTTAAGAGTACTGCACATGTTGCAGGTTATCTAGGTTATCTACCAAAATCTTGATAGAAGTTAGAGGTACCATCAGGATCGATGATTGAAAAATTGTATGCAGTCATTGATTTATCGAGCCCTGCAGAAAAAAATGCGATGCTCACATTGGAATCCCAGGTTCTGGTAGCTAAAATCATGGAACATGTCCGAAAATCCCCCTAAATGTGGCCATTTTTATAGAGGAAATGATGATAATCCATTGGAATTGACAACATTTTGAAGCAAACCAATTCAAAAAAACATGGTTTTGTTGGGTTTCGCCACATACAGGTAGCATGTCTTATCAACCCAGCGGGCTCCAGTCCCATGATTTTTTGGGTCTGGCGCAGAAAACTCCTGGGGCTCGGAGGATCATTATTCAAATTACGAATTTGTTATTCCTACAGGATGGTGCCCCCCAGTGATGTTAGTTGGTTTATAACCCCCATGAAAACTAGTTCGTTATATCTGCCATAAACCATAGTGAAATGGGAGTTTTTTGAACCAACTTAGCTAACGAACTGGGGCACCACCTTGTAACACATTTGATGGTTTATGATTCATGATGTCATTTATAAAGCTATAGGTTTATGATTTCTATTCAGAATTTATATTTCTATTCGGTGAAGTGGCCCTGTCCTCTCGACATCTGGGGCACTGGTAAGATCTATGATAATGGCTGTCCAATGACAAGTTTGATAATAAATCCCTAGGCTTTTTAGTTGGGAGGTACCATTCAAGTATCACATTATCACTATTTGAGGAGTACCCTCAAATTAATAACCATGGCGTATCAATCCGGGATTTATTTTATTGTGATGACTTTTAGGTTATCACTTTTGTAGATATCACTATATCATAGAAAATGATATCATACATATAGTGATCATAAATATGTATATATATATATATACATATTCTACTGCTATATTATCTATGATATCATAGTTTTTCTATGATCACTTTTCCATTGGGGCCCTTTTCAAGAACAGCGAGACGGCGGAGTTTCGCCAAGGTCCACATCAAAAGGGCGCCTGCCTGGTAACGGAAGAGCTGTATTTGGGAAAGCCGCTCAGCAACATCAGCTGGATCTGGGGTAGTTCAATGGGGAATATATATTTCATATATCATATATATATAATATCAATATTATATATATATATATATCATATATATATATATATGTATCATATATATATATATATATATATCATATATCATAATATATATATATATATATATACATACATAGGTAAATCTTGGACGGGTAGTTTAATCCTTTAGTCCTTTGGTATACATCCAAATTCATCCAAAATTGCTGTTTCCATAAATGGAGGTACCCCAAGCTCGCTGGATGGTTGATTTCATGGAAAATCCGAGAATAAAAAGAGATGATAAATGGGGTATCCCTATTTTAGGAAATACATATGTATTTGGGAATTTAACCAACGATATTGGGAACAGCATAGGGACTAATAATGGGATTTAAGCTCTTGGGCTGGTTGTCGTTTCTGTTGTCTGAGTAATTAATATGAAATTTTGAAATGATGGTGATGATGGTGGCTGACACATACAACTTTCACAGCATGTTGTGAAACAACAACGATCGGATTTACGGAGTTGTGACCCAACTATATTCAAGTATGAAAATGTTATGAATACCCATCTTATGAATACCCATCTTATAAGCAATATGTTTTTCATAACCATGGTATGATCAGATTTACGGACCCAACTGGTTTCACACATCTCATCTAAATGGACCAGTGGGGACCCAATGAAAAAATGACAAGTCCAAGTAGAGTCCAGTTTTTTATTAGTCCCAGAGTCCCAGTTACAATATGAAAAATACTTCCATGTTGGGACTTGCTGGGATTTGACATCGTGTACCATGATGCAGAAGGATTCCGAATACCTTGTTCATTAGGTGTGTGAAATTGTGTGAATGTATCAGAATCTGGGTAAATTTCATCACGACCTCACGTCGCGACCGAACCCTGGAAATCATAGTTAGTAAGGGGAATCATCCCAAAATGGCCTTAATGCAGGTTAGTGAAATATTATAATTTACCATACATATATATATATATGTGATTTAGATAGATTTATAAAAATGCTGGCTAGATAGACAGACAGATAGATATATGAATGAATAGTACAAGGATAGATAGTGGCATTATTGTTTTATCTATTGAATAACACGCTGGCACGCGAACTTTGCAGCATTTTTATCTGTTTTCTGAACACAACACAACTATCGATAGATAGATTCCGAATAGTTCATGTGATTGTGTGTTGGCAATATGGAGGTTTCCTAAATATGGAGGTACCCCAATAGCTGGATGGTTTATTTCATGGAAAATCCATCTATAAATGGATGATTTCAAATGGTACCACCATTTGCATGGTTAAATACCCACGCATGATACTTTTGGGCATTCCACATGAGTTAACCATATTTAAAGATCAGCAATGTGGATGATGATGGATGATTTGAAGATACCCCCCATGGCATCGTGGGGAACCTCGTGGACTTTGACTTGGCGTTGCCCCACAGGTGCTACAAGAAGTGTAGTGATCTCACGGCCAAAGGGTGCGGATCCCGATGGGCTTGATGCTGGTTGATTGGTGAAGAAACTGTACAGCCATTATGAATGGATTTGTTCATATTATCCTGGATCATTCAATTATGAATTAATCATTCATAATCATTCCATTAATTCTTTTATCCATTCATAATCCTGGTTGATCAACTGTGGCTAATTTGCTGGGGATTATGAATGATTATGATATCTAAGCCGCAGTTGATTGGGAAACCGCACCGCTTTCAACCAACTAGTAGAATGAGATGGGAAAACGGGTATTTTTAATGGCTCTAGTGGGGATGTAATGAGTTCAGGGAGTACAGATGGATATTATGGCCTAATAGTAATGGTTTAACATGTTTTGATGATTTAATGGGAGACGATGGTGATACTTATAATTTATATCTTTCTCTTTGAGCATGGATGGATATAGATACAATATGATACAATATAAAATCATGAAACAAGAGCCATCAATGTTAGCCTTTTGCCATGACAATCATATGTCATAATGTTATAATCCTGTAATATTAATTATAATGGATAACTTTCTCCACATAATATCATATATCATGATATATAATGTATGTTGGGAATAGCTGGCTGGTCATAGAGGACGTGTCCCGTGTCCTCTGTTTTTGCATCATGGACCGACCCAGGCAGATTTTTGCCAGAAGTCAGTACGTTGGTGCATTGAATGATATCGCAGAATATCGCAGATACATACCTAAAACCGGTTATATTACATATACTTAGTATATATCAGTGTATATTACATCACATATATGTGTATATATATATATTATGTGACTCAATAGGATACGCAGTCAAAATGGTCAAATCAGGTGATTCCTTGCATCCCAGTATCTCTATGAAAACCACTCAAGAGTGGTTTGCTGGTTTCAAATACCCTCCAGTAAACTAACATCATGGCTATGAACATTACCATTGTTCATCGGTAAATCATCGATTCATTGGTCAATTTCCATAGCAAACTGTTCTTATATCAATTATGAATCATTATTATTATCAACCAATATTAACTTTTATTAACCGCTTTTAACCATGATAAACCATCTCTCAAATAAATAGATGGTATCTTTGATGTTCCATCAAAGTTATGATGATCCTGCAGTCGCGCCGCAAGCCAAGGCGGTGCCCCAGAACGTTGGTTTCATTGCATTGAGTTCGATCTACCACAAACCCAACAGTTAAAACTGAGTAATTACTAACCATGATTCCAGTGAGGTCGTAGTGAGGTTGTTATAATTTACCCAAATATGTATATATATATATACGTAATATACATAAAACATATATAATTCAACAAACTTCGCCAGCTAAGTCTCATTCAATCGTATCATGTCCGATTAAAATTACAACTCTCGTCTACTCAAACACGATTTTGTAGTTAGTATATATCTTGTTCCGTGCCATTCGAATAATTCGCAGGTTTCCCTACCGAACTTCGCCTGCGACCTGTGCCTTCGTTTGATTGATCGATCGCATCCGACGTGGGGATGTCGAGACATAACCTCAATGCCTTGGGATATTAATCCATACTGGTATTCATTCCAATCATGCCAGATTTACCCTCTGCTAAACTCATATAGCTATTGAAAATGGCCATTTATAGTGGATTTTCCCATTCAACATGGTGATTTTCCATAGTTATGTTAGTTTACCAGAGGGTAATAATATACATGATAACGCGATCATTCCCAGTCAGGCCAAAGGACGAGTTTAACCCGGCCGTTGGAGTAAAGGACCTAAATGACTAAAGGCCTCAAAAAACTCATTTCCGCACCGTAAGATCAGCAGCAGCCACATAGAGCCGGAGCACTCATGAGAAAATTCGGTCACAAAATCGCAGAACAATTCTTTTTGCATCTTTTTGCACAAATCGTCACACAGCTGATTTTGCGGGTTTTTTCACGAGGTTTTCTCTGGCTTTTCACAGTGTCACTATTTCGCAAATCTCGAAGGTGCGCCCTGATTCTTTTCAAGCATGGGATGTTTTTGGGGGTGGGACTTTGCCCAGCTAAGTCTCACAAAAATACGACCTCAAAAATAATCACACATAGAGAAAACCTCAGTCCTAAAGTCCTAAAGGCCTATAGTTAAACCAGGCCTTTATCAAAGGCCTAGTTTAGCGAGGACTTGGACCGACTGGGATTGTTAATTTATAATCAGTATTACCCTCTGGTACTCGTAATTTAACATAGCTATTGAAAATGGCCCACTTATAGTTGATTTACCTATTAAACACGGTGATTTTCTATAGCTATGTTAAATTACCAGAGGGTAACTCACGTGGATCAATGATATAGTTAGACGATGTTGGACGTCTGCGTGGAAATCCAAGCGAACGTACGTAGCGTAGCATGACGTCTGTGTGAGAGAGCCAGTGACGTTATAATCCCAGCCCATGAATACATGCCCCAACCGACAGCCTGCAAGGCCACAGCGTAGCATCTACTTCATGTGCAAGTTCACATGTGAACGTTAATACATGCCCCACCCCACCCCAACAAAACACCACGGCTGTCTAAAGGCCGCGGTCATGCTACTGTACGTTCTCTTGGACTTCCACGCGTAAGTCATGCTACGCTATGTTCTCTTGGACTTCCACGCATGCGTTTCTCAGATTCTTAATGTAGTGGGCGTTGTTTTCATACCTCCATGATGATCAAGAAGATGAAAGACATGATGATGATGATGATGATGATGATGATGATGAAGAAGAAGAAGTAGATTCTAGATGCTACGCTGTGGCCGTCGTTTGGGGCATACATTCACGTTCATGTGAACTTGCACCTCAGAAGGCCCCGAGTTTTTTTCAGGCCTTTCCAACATTGCCGGTACCCAAACACTGGACCGGTCGTGGAAGTCTTTGAAAGATTTCTTGCCAGCCCACATGGTTTTGAAATGCCACCAGAGCGTGGACATTCCACCCGTGGCACCCCTCCGTGACACAATATGTGTTCATATGGTGCTGGCGATCAAACTTGCAGAATCCAGATCGGAACTAAGGTTCAACTGGAACTTGAAGCGCTGCTGTAAACAAAAAACGGATGAAAAACTGTGAAGACCAATTAGTTGGAGGCTTTGAAGAAAACCCCAAAATGGAGGTTTCGTGTGGGCGAAATGACTGTTTTCATTTTTCTGTTTGGAACTAAGGCGATGACGGCCTTTACCCTAAAATCACGCGAATTACTTTTGGCACGAGCACATCAAACAAGATCAACGACATCCCATGGCCCATGAATCAAAAAATCACACGGCCATCTAAAGGCCGTGCTCCTAGTTACAGTAATGGATACAAACGAATGCCATCAATTGGACCCATGGGGAAGATTATATTAAGTGGTATATTTGCTTGACGATTATGATGTACAAACCCATCCTAATCCCAATATCAAGGGTGACCCAAGCCGCACAGTTTCAGCTTTCACCCTTGGCACCATGCAACAAACATAGGCAGTCAGTTTTGGACATTGGCTGCAACAATTCGTTAAATATATTACTTTAGGTATGGGATCCGAAAATGACTAGATGGTATTTCATATTAGGACTTCTTAGGGACTATCATGGACTATCATATGGGGACAACAAACATGGTTGGTTTTTTGATTTTTTGGCAAACTGCGACCCTGCCGTGAAAGCGTTGACAAAGTTGAGGCTGCAAGGATCAGAACTTCCTGGAATGCATATCTCCCACTGAGAGCAAGTTCAGCCCTGTGGGGGAACCCGTTTTTTTCGGGTCGAGCAGTTGGTTCGAGATTTTTTCCACTTCAAAATGACCTCAAATTCCATTCAAATGCCATTTGGTGCAGTAAACCCAATAGTGAACCATCCACAACCATCCACAACCATCCCCAAAATCACCATAAATGGCTGGTATAACCCACCCCCAAATGGTAGGTTTATCATTGGTTTGCCCACATTTGTTCGATGATTTGCTGTGCATAGAACCCCAGTCAGTTCGTTGATTCGGTAGGTTGCCACCTTATTTTTTTTTTCCCGGAGGGTACCAAAAATGGCAAGAGTCAAGTGACTGCCGGGATCTTGATGTTGAGAAACTCCTGGGCTGATAACTAGTACATTAGTACATCTGGTTTGGAGTACACAAACAAATACATCTATCTTGTCTCATCTTACGTGATCTTGTATTGTCTTATCTAGTTTTCCCGCAATCTATATCATGTAATCTAGTTTAATCTAGCCCCATCTCATCTCATGGTTATCTCATTCAATTTCATGTCATCCCATGTCATTTCATCTCATCTATCTGTCTGTTTGTCTATCTATCTAGCGTTACATTTGGGTCGCAACTGTCTTCATTCTTGTTTGAAAATTAAACTATATTTTTCATGTCATAACTGAAATGTTTCTGGAACTCACGGCAACACACTTCAATATGTGTTGATGATAAACATGACTGGATGTTGGTTTTCAGCTGTTGGTTGCCTGCGTGAAAGACCATATTTGTGCGGAGAATTGCTGGGGTTGATGGGCATATTTCCCAAGATATGAGGGACGAAAGACAACTGCACACACACACACACCCGCAAAAAAAAACAACATAATTTGCAATCGCATGGATTTTGAATTCTTAGATATTATCTATGCCTGTATAAATCATATTAATTCATGGGATATGAGAACGGCCCCGCATCTTTCAAAACGAGTTTTGGTTCATTCCTAATAATGTGTGTTCCAAGTCTGTACCTTCCATCCAAACTATTCAATCTATTGACATTTGAAATTCAGGAGGGAATTCTATTAGTTTCTTATTTTGATCACCTTCAATCTCCTTTTTGTTCTCATTTCGGAAGAAAAAACGATGGGAAACTGGGATAAGGAGGATCCTGCTTCGGATTGGCAACCTCCATCGTGACTCACGGTGACCTGATGTGTTGCAGGATGCATTGCATGCCATTTTGACGACATGTTCAGATCTTCAGGAAAAGAATCATGTTGTATATACAGTGTGTGTATATACGGTGTCTTATTTCCACTCCAGAACGTTTTTCTTCACTCCAGAACGCTTCCGAACAGTTTTATAATGTTTTATATAAACGTTTTTGTTTACTCTTTTTGAACGCTTTTTGAATACTTTTTTCCACTCCAGAACGTCAGAACGTCCAAAGTGTCCCGAACGGAAAAAACCACTCCGGTGTTCTTTTTTCCACACCAACCCCCAAAATCGATCTTTTTTGGGTTTGGAGTTAAAAAATCCAGTATTGGGAAGCTCCACATACATTAATTATATATTATATGATTGTATATTTGTATAATCTTGTATATATCATACAAAGATACAATGGATGATCATGATCATATCCGTATCATATTATGTTTATTATATCTATCCATGGATGTCAGGATCCTCACCCAACCTACAGCCCTGCAGTGTCGGAAGGACTTCTCTGTCGGAGGTGGTGTGACTTCCAAGGCGGCGATTTTTCGGGGGAAAGCCCTCCTGAATGGGGAAATTTCGGAAATGGTGGTTGAATGGAGATGAATCCCATTTAATGGTGTTTCTGAAGATGCTACGTATTCCCACGAAATCTTTCATCATTTTAAGAGAGAGAATAGTGATCGACCAATGGTTTTTGAGAGACCCTATTTTCAGACCACGTATTTTTGGGTACCCTTGAATTTTTCAGTTGCGTTTTTTTTTCCGAAGGGAAGTTTGAGAAAATTGAGAAATGACGTACTATAGGAGTAATGAGGATTTGTTTTGATATCCGCTGAAGGTGGCGAGAAGTGGTTCATTCCAAGATGATTCAAGATGTTTGGATTTCCCTAATTCTTTTAGGTTCATGTTTGACATTGTATGTCTTGTTCCTTTCGGCTTTCAAATCTTGTGTGAGGTCCACCATTTTTTTTTGGTGAACACTGCACTGCAGTTTTCCCCTTCCAATCCAATCCAATTGTGTGGTTGATAGTGTATTATATATATATATATTATAATATATATATATATATAATATATATATAATATATATATAATATATATATACAATATATATATATAAATACATATATGAGTAGGTATATATATAATATACATATTATGTGGTAAAACCATGCAAAACCAATAATGGACCTACCATTTGGGGATGGCACGAATCCAACTGGCATTAGGTTTATCCCACGAAATGCTGATTGTTTGGTGCATCGCAACTTCAACTTTATAAACTTTATATGAACCCTAGGTTTTTTCTCAAGTTGGTGGTAGTTGTATATTCTGTTTGGTTGCGGTCGCAGATACCTGAGCCTTTTTCCACTGGTTGGCACGAAATTCATAGTCCAATCCAATCCAAAATTAGGTATAGTTGATGGTATCAACTACAATACCATTTGATCAAGATTCACCATCCCTTTTCGTATTGAGTGGACAGAGACATTGAAATACTATTTGTGATATTAATCCATGTTCCACCTCACATATGCATCAATCCCAAGCTGGGGCATTCCTTGTAAATGTCAACCCCAGTTCAATAAACTCTGTTGATTAATTAGGGGCTGGAAACAAGGAAACATTTTTTGTGGGATCGGCAAACCATCCTAAATTAACAGCATGTAACATATCCCATTGATTCCAAAAAAAGTATCCGCGGCAAAGTTCTCTCCTCCTCATCTCCCCATGGGATAATTATATTCATGATATATCCAAAGCATATCTGCTTGATTTCCCATGGTATTTACAATGGAAAGGAAGAGGTTATAATTGAGATATATCCCATTATATTATGAATATAAGAAATAGGGATATCCGTGATAGATATATCATGATATATCATCCCAACTGTTACTCACTCATATTTTTCAGAGGGGTAGGTTGAAACCACCAAGCAGTATTTTGATGGGGATTCAATGGGACATAATGGAATATGAATGGTATATTGTACTGGTGATTCTAATCAGGCTTGTTCCAACACTATAACAAATGATATACCCATTGGATCCCATTGGTAAACTAACTGGAAAATCCACCCATTTTATAGCTGTGTAAATCCACTATTTCGACTGGGCCATGGCTTCAAGTTCGTAAAGTGTAACAGTTGACCAGGCCGGGTACTAGGGATTCATTTGGGGGATGATTTATTATTGATTTAACCACATTTTAATAAATGATATTATATTAACCACATTTTATCCACATTATTGGTTTAGCCACATTTTAACCACATCATACAAGGGATCCTTGGGATATCATGGGGATCCTTCGTCACTTCGTCACTTCGTCAGGACCAGGTGGTGCACAGTCCAGAGGTGGAGTTAACCGTCCCTTGGCAGCCGAAGATCACGCGGATACAATGGGAATCAGTGAGCTATATCCCATAGGATCCATGTATGGTATATATGCTAACATTGGGGGTATATTGATGGCACATGTTACCATATATAGCATACATGGATCCTATGGGTAATGGATTTACCCTCTGGTTATTTAACATAGCCATGGAAAATCCCTCATAAATGGAGGTTTATAGCTGGGAAATCATCTATAAGGTTAATCCTATGGTTGATGGTATATCATGATATATTGAACTTAGTTACCCTCTGGTTATTTAACATAGCCATGGAAAATGGCCCATTTATAGATGATTTTCCCAGCTATAAACCTCCATTTATGGTTGGGATTTTCCATGGCTATGTTAAATAACCAGATGGTAAGCTATTTAATAACATTAATAGGACCATAGGATCCATGGTGCTGGTATATATGCTAACATGAATGGGGTATGAATAGGGTATATTGATGGGATCCATGTTACCATATATAGCAGCACCATGGATCCTATGGGGAATGGATTGAGCCAACATATTCCAGCCAGTTGAACTGGGAAACTCACACAAAAATGGCATAACTGCATAACATGATAAATTGCCAAAAACACAGGAGTATCAAACCAACATGATGGGCTGTACAGTATAACGGAAAATATGATATACGTATTTTTTGTCCAAACATAGACCTGTAGAAATAGGGGAATACCTCATGGCCATCTTGATTTGGACAAGAAAAAACTGATCGACCATGAAACATTGGGTTCAACGAAACATGTTTACCCGGGAATCCAACATAGCCACGAAAAACGGACCATTATAATTCATTGACCTATTAAAATTGTAATTTCACGGATTTTCCATAGCTACGTCAAATTACCAGAGGCATCCAGAGGCTAATTCTTGGCTCCATGTACCCTTATAACTTCTGTGAGTCTAGTCACGTCTAGTGTGGCTTTGTCCCGAAACAGGTGGCCGTCACGATCTTTACCGATTGATAAATTGTATGTCCATGATTAAGCTGTTATTCTTGTCCTACTTATGATTCCATTGAACCATTATGAACCAGCAGAGATGAAAGCAAACTGACCTCCGCAGCGGGTGACTTGAGTCGTTGCTGTTTTTTTCCTCCGAGGAAGCAACTCGTTGAGCCGTGGCACGCTCAGTGGTTCCCATTTTGGTGATGTTTTCCGCTGTAACAGGGGGATTTCACAAACGTGAACAAGGTGATGCCCCCATGTGATGTTTGTTGGTGGCTCCGAACCGGTCAAATCGCCCGTTTGGACCAGTTCGGAACACTACCCAATTACGTGTTGTGGACCAATTTTTCCCACTGCCCGCAGTGTTTTTGTAGGGGGGTGGAGTCTGGGGGGGTAATAACGTTCCATTTCTTTGCGTTCTTGCACACATGCGGGATGTGACGCTAGGAGATCTTCTCCCCAGCGCGCGCGTTGTCCTACTCTTTGGTTCTTCGAGCCATGGAAAGTGGCCCATAGAAATACATGATTTTCCCAGCTATAAACCTCCATTTATTTCAGGGATTGTCCATGGCTATGTTAGTCACAACCAGATGGTATCCTCATAAACACAAACGTTAATGAAGTTATTTGCGCCAACTTCGCTATTGTAAACGGGGCCTCATCGGCCGAAGAAAATTTTATCGGAAAACCTTGGGATGTCACTTAAGAAATGTAGATGATCACCTGCAAGAAATGTCGCTTAAGGTTTTGATTCTACAAAGCAACAGTCCCATGACGGATCCATGGTGCTGGTATATATGCTAACATGACTGGGGTATACTGATGGGATCCATGTTGCCATATATAGCAGCACCATGCAGCACCATGGATTCTATGGGAGTTACAGGGTGGAAACGCTTCGCAAACTGAGGGGATAAAGTGGATGCAGCTGGGGAACTTACACCAAGCATGCCAAAAACCGCTTCAAAATGGGATGTTCATCGAACCCTATGGGGAGAAGATTCTGAGAAAATCGCCACCGCAAAGCTCTGGAACACAAAAGTGACGACCTCACTGCGAAGTCACTGGAATGATAGTAGGAGTATAGGAGTGCTGTCCCAAAATTGTTCTTATTTTTTGTTGGTGAATCATTATCATTTATATTCATTTATCCAGAAATGTGGTTGGCGATGATAAGTTTGGATAAATGGTTATGACTATAGAATTTTGGATCCATGGTTAATCCATAATTTTATGATAATTTTGCTTGGCAATGACTCATAATCCATGGTTTCCTTTGAGTCATTTTTGCTTCAGCAAACCCAGTGGCTTTGGTGCTGCCATTTTGCTGCGAGCACCACCTATAGAACATATTTTGGTGACTCTACAAGGTGGTGCCTCCAATGTTTTTTGGTGTAAAAACATGTAAAAACCCATTCCACTATAGATATATCATGATATATCTACTACTGTATCTACCATGACCTTGGATCTACTTACGTTAGTTCTAATCTCAAAAGTGGCTGACGCTAGTCTTTAGCTGCTCGGTCCGAAGGTCTTTTGCGTCAGCCAAGGTGTACGAAATCGTCAGCTCAAGTCGGCAAGTGATTAATTACCCGCGGCCCGCCGCGGTCCTTTGCGGCCCACAGCTTTAAAGCTTTCCAGTTTACCATTCCAATCAACTTGTGACTTTTAATTTTACATATTTGGTATAATTAAAAGTAAGAGTAAGATACTACAATTAAGTAACTATAATAGCAATTGGTAACTTAGATAGTGAAAATTCCAGCAATGAAAATTCCATGAGTCAAAAATACAATCAAAGAAATGTTCATCAAACTCCGTTGAAACTACTAGCCTCCACCAATACTGGGCTGCCCTGCAGGGCTGGCGCGAAGACGTCTACGGTGGTCACGATGTGTTTTTTTTGGTGGCGGCAACGGTCACCCAAATTTGACCGGGCGGCGACGTCAACGGTCAGTGCATGCAGGTGCCACAAAAACAGTGGCATGATGTACCTGGTTAAGCTGGTCACGAAAAGGAGCTGCCGGTGAATGTCCTGATATATCCTGATATATCCTAACCCATAGGATCCATGTATGCTATATAGGGTAACATTTGCCATCAATATACCCCCAATGTTAGCATATATACCATACATGGATCCTATGGGTAATTCTGAGGTTCATGTGCTCATGACTTTTTTTCGCTGATTGATTGATGTTCTGATGTCTGTCCAGAGTGCTGTTCATTGTCAGTGCTTCATGGGATTCATGGTGGCTGTCAAGATCCCAAGAGGGTCTGGAGATCTTCACCAAGCGAATGTAGAAAAGATGGGATGGTTCCAGAAACCATTTCTGTCAGTCTGCAACTCAACCCATCGACGAAATTTCCATCTCATGACTCAAGATTGCGAAAAAGCCACATGATGTCTACGTCCAGCCTGGATGATATTGCCATGGATCGCCCATCTCACTCAACTAAGTTGGTTTATAAAGCCCCACCGCTTCTAAATCCTAGTTAACCAAATTATTTGCATCAACTCATCTTGTAAAAGGCCTCACCTTGTATATGTCAATATCATCAACTCTCCAAATTTTCATGGCTTTCAGATCCTGGAACTAAGCAATTCTGTGGGTGGTGCCGGGTGCCCTCTCATGACTTAACCAGGAATAGTCCCATTCTATTTGAATTGCTGGGAAGAGACATAGGAAACACACCTTTATACTTGATGGCAATAACCATGGTTTACTATGGCTTTCTATATATCAATCCATGATTTTCCCGCAGATGTTCCGAATGGAAAATCCATCCATTGATCCTTCGAAGTTCCGCAACATGGCGGATGTCACTGATAGCATTGCCGCCCCGACCTCCGGGGCTCCTGATGACAAGGCGATGTGGGGATGTGGTTGGTATATGTCCCTAGGCCCTACCAAGTGTTGCTGAATTTTACAAGGTGGTGCCCCCAGTCGATAACTAAGTTGGTGCAAATAATTGCCAATAACTATATGGTTTTTGTTGGTGATATATCGAACTAGTTCATGGGGTTTATAAAGCAACTTATAACTGGGGGGGAGCACCACCCCGTAGGATATGTATGGGATATATTTGGGATTTATAACGTATATCCAATGATTTGTTTATTTTCCGGAAATCCACTACTTGGGGAATCTACAGGGAACATCTTCTTTTTTTCTGGGGTTCATGAAGCAAATCCAAAGAAGCCCAAGAATAGGGAACACAGTAAACACGTGTAAAAACAATGGATTGCTGCTCTGGGGTATGGCTGGATTCAAAAAAAACAGAGACCCCAAACCACTACTTGAGCCTAGGGCAATGCTCCGAATCTATGGTGATTGATGTTTGTACATGTTCGTACGGGGTTATACCAATTGGTTAATAGCAACCCCCAAACAGATGCGATTGGATAGCATAGATGAGATGCACATATTTTACAGGATTTTACAATGTGGAGCCCCCTAGTTATAAGTTGGTTCAAAAAACCGAATCTAACTATAGTTAGAGTTGTTAGAGTTATAACTAACATAAACCTTAGTTATTGTGATTTATTGTGGTTCTAAACCAACTGAACGCTATCGAACGGGGGCCCCACAGTGCAACTTTTTTATTGGGGGTTGCTATGATCTATGGATTGATCCAATCTGGAACCCTGCCCGGCAGCACAGCTCAGATATAGACTGTTTAATTGGGAGGTACCACACTATTAAACTGGTTGGTGGTTTCAAACATTTTTCATTTTTCCATATATTGGAAATAGTAATCCCAACTGACTGATATTTTTCAGAGGGGTTGAAACCACCAACCAGATTATCACATATTATCACTATCATGCTCAGATATCATATTATCATACTATTATCACTATTTGGAGGGTACCCCGTAATCAATAAACCATGGTTTATTAATCAGTGGTTGACATTATACCCAGACCCTCCAAGTATTAATAGAGATGGGTAAAAGTCACCAAACTATAGGGAGCAACAAGTAGAATACCAATGTTGATAGGTAGTTGGAGATACCTAGGTACATATAATATCCTAGTTGGTGTAGTATACCTAGGTTTATAGGTAGTATAATACCAATGTTTATAGTTTCTAGGTACATATAGTATCCTAGTTGGTCAACATATATACCCATTCTTGCCCCTCTCTCCCTGACCCAGGCGGAAGCGCCAAAACAAAAAGGATGCACCGATCGCACCAGACAGAGGCCATTGGACACGATTTCGCGTCGGGTTAGCGCGTGGCTTTGAGATTCACTTCACAGTAACTGTTTCGTAGTGGAAAACAAGTTCTTAGCCATTGCACATCATAGTTCGATGGTTTGATTAGTTCTAAGTTGACCGTGTATAAATGGTTTTATGTTTTTGATGTTGCAACATCAGCAATATGCTAGTGGGTTTGACATTCAAAGGTTGTATCTGGCCCCGAGAAGATAGAATGTGTAAATTTAAGCCAGTTCTGTCCCTAAAAAGCGTGTTACTTCTTAGTTGAACAATGGGGATATGATAAAAATATGCTTATGAGTCAAAACCTTGGAAGCCCAAAATAGCTGGCTAGTGGATGATTATTCATCCATTAGGTAATAATCTGCTTGGTGAATGGATTATTTTTCCATTTCATATATGGGATGTCATCCTAAACCCATTGAGGAACTCCATCATTTCTCAAGATGGTTACTGCACCACCAAGCAGTAATATAGTACTTCCTAATAGTATTCCTTGACCATCCTAATGATGATACCCTAGAATTTCCTCCAGTATGGTAAGTTACTGTAGGTAACTTGACCCATCTGACCATCTGATTGGGGAGCTGATGAGGAGATGATGAGAAAAGACTTTGTGGCTAACTTCAAGAACTTCACTACCCACATATTCTGACCAAGCCTGTGAGAAATTTAGCAACATGGAGAAATGGTATAAGCAACAAACATATATGTGATTCGAAGACGTACGGAGTGAATCCAATTGCTTCAGCAGCTCGCTGCTTACTGCTTGAGATGCAGCTCAAAAATGTGAGATACACTGAAGGAATAGGTTTCCATGTTCCTGAAGCAGATGGTGAACTGGGTGATTGGGACATTGAGTCCCAGCTTCGACTCCTTCTTTTTGAATTCGTCCACTTTGCTTTAGTCATATTCAGTTCCCAGTTTTGTTGGCTAGGAGCAACAACTCCCAAAAAAGCACTAGTGAAAGAACAATATCCAGTTCACAACCCAAAAATTGGTATCATAGCCTGAGTAGCTATCTAGCTGAACATGTCCGTCCTTTCAATTCCAGCAACAAATTTATGGGCGAAAATTTACCAACCCCCAGCTGTCTTTGATGACCGTATAGCTTTGGCTATTCCTGATGTCTTTCATAAGAATCCACATATTCGGTGATTAGAATCCCCTCGTGTCTGGTGTTGCTTCAAATTTACATTTTTAGTGTTGTGCTAGTAACAAGAGGCATTTTCAGTGGCCATTCCCATTCTTGAAATCTCCAGTTTCAGATTCCCAAGGATTGACCATGGCAAACTCATCCTGCACCGCCGCATGGTGCAGGTGGTGCCTTTGTGGGCTGGTGGTGCCAGCGCACGACCCTCGGGGCCATCGCCCTCAGCCCTCTGAGGGTTTCATCCCAACTTTTTTCGGCTGAGGCTGGGCATTATACTGGCACCCCTGGCATTGGGAGCCCTCTTGGCCTGTGAGGTGAAGACACAGGCGCGGGGCTTGTATCAAAGTTTGACTTCGAGGAGAACATATCATGATGCGTGGAGATACATATTGTGTAACTCAGTGTGTGTATATATACGTATATTATATAATTATATAATTATATATATGTATATATTATAGACACATACAGATAATTATGTTGTCAATGTGTATATGCATTTACACATGGAACCCTGAGCTGCTTATTTTGGAGGTTTTGATCCGTAAAATGAAGGTTAACCCTCCAAGACAGTGGTCATGTGTTTGAACCAACCTGTAATTTTCATCTTAATTGGAACGAAACGACCAACAAATGAGGTCAGTGGTTTCAACCCCTCTGAAAAATATTGCTCAATTGGGATGATTATTCCCAATATATGGATTCTTTCAAACAACTGACATGTCGGGGATACAAGACACACATTTTGGATACAGGCTACCAAGAAAAGGTAGAGATGAAGGCACAAACAGAGCAGACACGAAGAATTACATAAACTTCAGAAACATCAGACAGCATCTCGGCCGTGGGGTGTTTGGATAATTCATACGTAACCAAGCCAAAATAGGAATGAGACTCGCAATGACTCGCAAATATTGCGGGATTCACTGTCGAATCACTCTACAACAATGAGGACTGAATCAAAACAAATGGGCATTTCCTCAAACACACATATGTGGCTACTGGACTCCCAGAAATCGTTTGAGAAGACCACATTCCATTCCAAACGAGCTCAAAGTTCAAACTTGAGCTCTCTCATGTACAATATTTTTGATGCCAGGAATCTCTAGCACGTGTGGAGACGAAGACAGAGTTCTGATGGATCTAGGTAGAGAACATGGCTTGGGTACACAACTTGGTTGTTTTGCCACTTCCGCCCAGTCCAATGGTGCCCTCTTAAGAACCTTTGATGGAAGCCCAAATCTCAGCGAATTCGCTTGCCGGGGGAATCGATTGGTGGTGCGTGTGCCGGCGTATGCCTATACCTGCCATACCTGCTCTGGTCAACAATTCCGCTCGCTAAAGATACTATTGATTTGATGGTGGTTGATTCTGGGCTAGTCACACAAGGTGGTGCCCCATAGTTAGCTAAGTTGGTTTATAACTCCCATAACTATGGTTTATGGCAGATATAACTATAGTTAATGGGGTTTATAAACCAACTTATAACTGGGGGGCACCATCCTG
>Ga0126342_10005656_pt1 | contig 21912 bp, 14 predicted proteins | sample Cyp1metagenome_FD_92528 | JGI IMG/M metagenome (GOLD analysis project Ga0126342, IMG submission 92528) | Coral microbial communities from Lord Howe Island, Old Settlement Bay, Australia - Cyphastrea 1 metagenome | ecosystem: Host-associated > Invertebrates > Cnidaria > Coral ... | reverse complement strand
GCTATCCACTTGTCCAACATCGCCAAGTTGTAGATGAGCAGTGGCTGCTAAACCCGACCTCGTTCCATTTAATCCTGGGCGGTTAACATCATCAAACAAAATAATTATATATATATATATATATTAAGAGGTTTAACTATCTGGATCAGTTCAGATTTGGATCATTTGGTGAATACGATGGTTTATGGTAGATATGATCCAATTGCATGAATAGGGCTTTAAAAACCAACTTATAACTGGTTGGTGGTATACCTAGCCCTCTGAAAAATATGAGCTCGTCAGTTGGGATGATTCTTCCTTATATATGGGAAAATAAAATTATATAAAATTCATGTTCCAAACCACCAACCAGCTATCCACGGTTTACCTAGTTGGTAGTTGATGTACTGTGCAAGATCCTGAGAAAGTATCAACATCTTTGTTCAGGACGGAACACATTGCATACTGTAAGCAAAAACCACCATCAAAACATCTAGGAAAACAAGAGAAAACACTTATGATCATCATTAATCACTATAGATTCATTAATTGTTCCATTGTGGTTACATAATACATTATCAATGATTTATTCATATCCATTTAATTCATTATTTGGAGAACCACTAAATAGTGGGTAATAGTAATATTGGTTAATTATTAGTAATTGGTTAACCACTATTAATTGAACTAATCACTATTAATTGAGAACAACTATTAAAAACCATTATCAATATTGAGGTAATTATCACTATCAATTGAGGTATTAAAAACCAATCACTAATAGTAATATTGGGTAATTAACCACTATTAAAAACCATTATATATTATCAATTTTTGAACCAGTCGGATGTCTGATGTCGGATTCTCCATGGAGTGGATTGGAACTCTGAAATTTACCAACAAAATCATCAGCAATTTACCAAAGGTTTTCTTAACACTACTTAATAATTACAGGAAAATAATGGTGATTAATAAGGATTGTTAACAATCTATAATGATCAATGATGGTTAATACATGTTAATACTGTAATAGGTAATAATTAGTAATGGTCATTATCCGTTATATTAACCATTACATTATTAACCATCATTAATCATTATATATGATTGACAAGTATCCAAGACTAATGAATTTTGAGGGATAATCATCATAAGCGTCATGGATCGTTTTCCATCATAATTTTCCAATCATGGATTTATGACCATTCTTAATGATGATCCATGATCGACCATCATTAATACTACTCTCCAAGCCCTGTTATAGTCACAAGGATACCTATCATTCCATCTTAATCACTATTACCCACAGGTATCCCACTATCATATTAACTATGATTAACCATCATTATAGTCAGATGATTGACCTTTAATCACTATTAACCACTATTATCCCACTATATATCCCATCAAATTCCATGAATACGCCATTCATAAGCCATTAAGTGCTTATCAACTACTATTATCCCTCCATTCTTAACCATCCATTTAACATTTACAAGTATATTGAATATTATTTAATCCCTTACGATGAATCATCCAATACTAATATCCCTGTTATCCCTATTATTACTGGTTAGTGATTGCATCCGCATCCCCCCTGAAAAATATGAGTTCGTCAGTTGGGATGATGATTCCAAACTGAATGGAAAAATAGTATTCATGTTCCAAACCACCAACCAGCCATTATCCATCATAATTAACCGTATTACATCAATCATAGTTAACCATATTATTCACCATGAATAATCTAATACTCATATCCCTGTTATCCCTATTCTTAACATTTATTCACCACTCTCCAAGCCATGTCATGCTGGTATCTTCACGCCGGAGGTGAAGCCAGGCCGCCTCCGCGGTAACCGTGGCGATTTTTTTCGATTTAGATGTGAGTCACGAAGATGATATATAGATAAATATAGATGCATATTAGAGAAATGATGAGTATATAATAGTATATATATGTATATATATATAGAGTAATATGATAATATAATGTATATATATATATTATCCAATCCTTAAAACCAATCCTGGTTGGTGGTGCAATAACCATCTTGAAAAATGATGGAGTTCGTCAATGGGGTTGGGATGACATCCCATATATGATGGAAAAATAAAAAATATGTTCCAAACCACCAAGAGGGTTATGAATATTTTTTTAATGATAGCTATCATGATTTCAAACTCCAATTACTCCAATTCAGGCTTTATTGTGGATATTAATTGAACTAATGGCTTTACCAAAGAGGGTTTCAGCAACGTAAGCCCATCACATTCGGTGTCTCTACCGGGGGTTGTTCGGAGATTTCCAGGGATTCGGATTTCATTGGTCAATGGATTGGTTTAAGGGAAAATTTACAGGAAACCATGGTTTTTACCATTAAGATCATGGGGTTTTCCTGTAAATTTTCCCCTAAACCAATCCATTGAATTGGGGGAACAAATATGGGAAAGACGGAATTCATGGCCTCGCATCCATTGGAAATGGTCAGTTATCCCCACAGACTTGTGACATAACGAAGCTGGTTTCTTCACTTGGCAGACGACTCTTAGGACATAACGAAGCTCGTTGCGAGACACTTGGCAAAGTTATGTTCCAGATCGACAGTTATACTGTAATATTCATGCGAGTTGTAATATTCAGAATATCCGAAAAATAGGATTTCATCAAATGCCAATTTTTTGGAGGTAGCAGAGGAAATCGAAGAACTTTAGGAATGGAGTTGTAAATTATAACATATGATGACTAGTTTTTTTGTAATTAATTATTGGCAGTACTTCATGAGAATTACTATTGGAAAACAACCACACATTGGAGTTTCCAACCACCTATTATCAGGAGTAAAACTGCAGTAAACTGTATTTCCAAGGAATTACTGGAATTGTAACTCGTGGAATTGATATCATGGAAATTATGATGTCAAGGTGAAGTTGTTAAATCGTTCCCAACTAAACCTGTGGCAATTGTGTCTGGTGAATAGTTACGATTGATTACTACCATCATCCTACTAGACGTATTTTAATGTTTTAAGCTATCCAACAAACTATAATTACAACAACTATGAACATATAGGTTTTCCAATAGCTAGGAATGATATTTTCCAATTATAGGGATTAATGCCAAGAATTGCCGACAATTGAGGATCATGTTCCCATAATCAGAAATCATTGTCCATCGGATAAATTTTTGGGGGGAATATGACCAAGACGAGCCAATCATATCAACGCACTGTCACTATTTTGGAACTTACTGGGTGCAGGAAACAAGTCAACTGGAGTTCTTGGAGCACATATGGGGTATCTTAGTATTTTTCAAGGTGGGAAAACGAGTTATGTTTGTTGGTTTATAACCCCCATGAAGACTAGTTCGTTATATTCTCCATGAACCCAGCAGTTAGCCAATTGAACTTTGTTTCAATTTAGCTCCCATAAATCCCAGTAAAATCTCCAAGAATCACATTAATATGTCTTATTTAGGTTCAGTTTCTGGGTTGTTAACTAGCTATGGGAACTGAATATATGATATAAACACTCAATCGAATATGATCAAAATCATGTTCTTTGCACTTTTCTGGCGTTGTCACCAGGACTGAGAGAAATAGGTCCAACATGGTCAAATCACATTCCATCAAGCAACAGGGGCTTGCTATGACATCCCCATTTCATATCATTTCCATGCAACTTGTGGAACAGCAAATGCGGCATATCTCAGCAATTGCCGAATTTGCCCCAGAAGTGTAGGATGTCCAAGTAGCCGCCGGGATCATGGGTTAAACCGTTGAACAAATAGCGTGATGTCGACCGATTGAGGTTTCCGTTTTGTCATGGAGGTACCCCAAATCCAAGTCATTACCCCAGTTCCCATAGAATTCATGGTGCTGCTAAATATATGGTGTGCCATGGATCCCATCAATATACCCCAGTCATGTTAGCATATATACCAGCACCGTTAGGATCCGTCATGGGGTTTAGTGTATGAAGGTATTGAAAGCCATGGTGACGACTGGGGATCCCCCAGATCACATCGCCACCAGTTTACCCCATCTCTCCACCAAGTCACGCCAATCTCTTGAAGCTAAAGGTGACCTCGCCAGATGTGAAAAAGTGGATAGTGGCAGTGAGCCATGATATAACCTCTGGTAAACTAACTGTTTGCTATTGAACATGACCATTTAGTTTGTTGGTTTACCCACTAAACACGGTGAATTTCCATCAAATCATGCGACATCTGTTGGGTTGTTTTTGGGTGAAATATTTTTCGAAGTACTTGGAGGACCATCCCCAGATGCGAACCATGGTGCTGGAATATGCACACCTACATAGAAACCCCAATTTTATTCCCCAGTTGTGTAGGTAAATTTTCCAGCACCATGGTTCGCATCTGGGATTCAGTTAAAAATGGATTCACCTACTGACTTAGATCCCCCGTTGTGAAAGTCCTACGATTCGTGGATGATCCCCCTCTTGTGTTATAAACCAGTGTTATAAACCAGTCACCCATCCCCAATATTTCAGCTCGAGGTGTATGAAAATGGGTATAGCCTCTGGTAAACTAACTCTTTGCTATTGAAAATGCTCATTTAGTTCGTTGATTTACCTCGTAAAAATGGTGTTTTTTCCATAGTAAACTGTTAGTTTACCAGAGGGTACCCTGTTCTTTGGGATGATTTTTTCATGATCCGCAGTCATGATGGGTTTATGTTCGGGTCTTGCCACATGGTCCAATTCAGGTTGTCCCGATTGAGTGCTGGAATATTTACCTACCAAAACTGGGCAATAAAATTGGGGTTTCTATGTAGGTGTGCATATTCCAGCACCATGGTTCGCATCTGGGGATGGTTGGTTGATAGGTTCCCCACTATGGGTTTGTTATGGTTTGTTCCTTCGTTAATCCTCATCCTGACCTAGGTAGTAGAACTCCCATTTCATGAACAATCCATTGCCAACCCCTGCAAACAAATAAATTCTTTGCTGGTTAGTGGATATTCCCATTGATACCAAAAGACTAGTTAGGATTAAAGTATCCATGTAAGATTGACCTAGAATCAGGGTAATTTTGACTGCCCAATGCAAAAAAGAATCAAATCCAGAGGGATTATCCTCAACAATCATCCAAACGTGATGTCAAAAACCCCTCGAATGGGACATTTACCAGAAAGCCAAGCAAGTCACGGTCACCCACTGGTAAACTAACGTGGCTTTGGAACATCACCATTTTTGATGGTAAATCCTGATAAATCATCTATACATGGGGATTTTCAATAGCAAACTGTAGTCTACTGTATACCAAAGAGTAATTACAGGCTCCTTAATCATGGTCAATCTTTGATACTCCACAAAAAAAAAACATATGTTGCCGGTTGTGGTTATTTTCCATTGTTATGTTCCAAGAAAAATGACGGATTTCACTGCTTCAACATGATTAAACTAGCAATGGGATCATTGGGATGTGATGATTACCCTCTGGTAATGACTAACATAGCTATAGAACATGGCCATTAGTTGATTTACCCACTGAAAATGGTGATTTTCTACAGCTATGTTAACGTTTACCAGAGGGTAAGTGTTGAGAGAAACAAAGAAATGTGGCCTTGGGGGGTCTTTGTTTCTCTCAAATCAGGGTAAATCACCGAATCGTTTTTTCATTGGGGGGTAAATTAGGGTCCCCAGATGCCACAACTTTTCCGATTTGCCGACAAAAAAGGGCCTCAACATCCATCAACAATTACCCTCTGGTAAACATACAAACAACTCTAGAAAACCACCATGTTTAGTGGGTAAATCAGCTATTTCTATGGCCATTTTCAATAGCTATGTTGAATTACCAGAGGCTATATCCCTTGTGGATTCCCCAAATTATGGTGTAAACTCAAGAATCACCAGCTCAACAAACCCAAACAACGAGTACATTCCAAGTTTTCATGCTTAAATCATCATTTGTCCATATTTTTCCTATGTTTCATGGGGATTTCACCACCATAAGCCATGATTTTTTCGGTCAGGTCAGTCGAAGACGGTACTTCATCCAGTTGCAGCTCGAAAAAAATCCACAATCCAATCGTCAGTGAAATCAAGAACAACTGATCATCAAAGTACAATGTGGTGCCCCCCAGTGATGTTCGTTGGTTTATAAACCCCATGAACTATAGTTATACTTACTATAAACCATAGTTATTGGCCTTATAATCTGTATAATCTACCCGCTGGTTATTTAACATAGCCATGGGATAGATGGCCCATAGAAATAGATGGTTTACCTAGCTATAAAATGGGGATTTTCCATGGCGAACTGTTAAATAATCGGAGGGTATATAAAATCGATTTCTCTGTTAAAATGACTTAAAACCCAATTTTTTTCCATATACTTCCCACATTTTTCGCTGGTTTTTAGTGTAGGGTTGTCCCCCAAGCGGCCAGAGTCCCCTCCCTGGCCTCACTCTTCGGCCGCCGCAGGGAGGAATGGACACGCGTCGTCGAAGGTGCGCTATATCTGCGTCGCCGTCGCGTTGAGAGGCTGATTTTGTGGGGAATCTGCTGTGGTCAACGGGTTTTTGTTGGGGATGATAATGATCTCTAAAAAGATGATATGAAGGGAACATAAAGGGAATATATATATATATATACAATTATATACACATATATGGGTCATCTAGAATGAATGTTTATAGATGATTTATGATGATTTACCATGATTTAGAGTTGTGATTTTCCATAGCTATGTTAAATGACCCGAGAGTATAGATCTTTCATGTGGGTAAAACAATGTCATAAACCATCCCCCAGTCATCACTATTTTCATAGGTGGCATAAACTTACTGTTCCCAAATTAGGGATTCAAAAGAAAAACAAAGTAAAGTATCCTTATGGATTCCCCAGTTGGTGGATGTTGCAGTGGGAAAAACAAGAACTCCTTAAACAAAGCCGGGAAAAATGTGGAAAACTCATCATGAATGCAGACTTCCGAACAAGAAACCGGGCTTGTTTTCCCACATCTTTTTGCAGGTTTGCAGTTTACAACTGAGGGCAATGAAACTGGACGATAGATGGAAATGTCACAATGTGGGGCCCCCAAGATAGCTAAGTTGGTTTATAACTCCAATAACTATGGTTTATAATACGCAAATAACGAACTAGTATTCATAGGGGTTTATTTTCACCAACGTTCACATCACGTTTTGGGGGCCCCACATTGATGCCATCGGACAATCCGATAGGTCGCCAGGATGAATAAACTTCCCATGGGGATCGGAGGGCTTCACATTCTGTCACGGGCCCCAACATGTAGTGGTTGGGGTTGGTGGTTGAGCCCTACCCCAGGGATAGTATATATATATATATAAATAAGTGGTAAATATATGGTCAATATATGGTTGGTGGTATCTTTGATTTATAGTCCAAAAGCATCGGAAAATATGCTGAAATCAACTATCTTAATGGGAGAAACATATAGGAACATATGGGATAAATCATGATAAATCCTCTAATTTATATCTGGTGGTTGAGCCCTACCCCTCTGAAAAATGATGGAGTTCGTCAGTTGGAATCATGACATTCCCAACTGAATGGAAAAAATGTTCCAAACCACTAACCAGTGTATGTCTCAACCACCGCAAAAGATCAGCGAATTCACAGTTTGATTCTAGGAGGTGGACATGGGCATACTGTAGCTGACTGGAAAGGGTTCCCCAACTCCCTCAATTCCGTAGATCGGCTGAAATGTTCTGGGCGCCCATGCAGCTGCATATTTTAGTCGCACTGGTACCGCAAATGGACCGCTGGTGATTCTTGATAGCTGTCGAATTTGGCTCATTTAGTTGGAAGATTTTCCCAGCTATAAACCTCCATTTATCCCAAATACGCTGGATTTTCCTATATTTTAATTTCCCTGGGAATTTCTCCATTTAACAACAACTATCAACACATGATGACTTTCCCTTGTGCTAAAGCATTTTTGCAGAGATGATTTCATCCCTCCTGCCAGAGGTTTGGCCTCAGCATTGTGACCACTTCAACCCCAACTGCTGTTGGTTCATATCCCTTATATCGCTTGATGCGTTTCCCATCTAGTGCTGTAAGCAACATCTCATGCCAAATCTTACAATAGATGCCGAGCAAAAAAAACGTTACACACACACAATTAAACTAAAGTTCAGCCAAGTTCTCCATATGTGGTGGGGTCAAAACATTGTATGTGGTTCATGGTCATCATTGGTCATCCATTCCATAATGGGAATGCTGCTTATAATAGGGATATAAATCCTTATGAAACTAGATTGAGAACCATCCCTCAAGTAGTTCATCTAACCCAACTAATTTGACAATGGCATATATGCGGGTTTCTCAAAATTAGGAGCTCCAGTCGTCACCACGGTTGGAAACCCATACTACTGTAAGATCAGCATGACATTTTATATGAATTAGCATTAAATCGCCATTGTTTGGTATGTTTACCCTGGGGTACAGGATGGTGCCCCCTAGTTATGTGAATGTTGGTTTATTTATAATTTATAACCCTCATCAACTAATTATAGTTATATCATGTTATATCTACCTAATCAACATCAACAAAAACCAGTTCGTTGACCTAGTTATGTTCACCATGCAGCTAGGTTACATCCATATTTTCGTTTTATCTACCTCATCAACCATAGAATTCAGCCACAGCCATATCTCACCTGAACGTTACACCTTTAAACGTTTAAGGGCCATCCCAACCCCAAGGAGCCCAAGGCCTGCCAGACATCTGACCGAAGGCCAGGCCCATGTCGGAGCGTTGCCATCGCCACTCATCGTGGAGCTCTGTGCCCGTCTTGGAGTCTAAGTTCAGGATACCTGGCACAAGGGGCCCCATATTAACTGGACAAAAATTAGAAACCTAAGTTGTAAAGTTAGTCGAAACTAAACAATCTTTAGTTCTATAGGTTAACGCTTTAGCTAAGTTGGTGAACATGTTTCCCTATTGTTGAATCACAATGGTCCCAATTTTCCGTGGGTACTTCCCATGGTGAACCATTGCCAAGTACTATTCAACATAGCAATATCCCCATGAAGAAGTTACATCTACCACAAACCATACAATGTGGGGCCCCCGTCCACGACTTCGCTAGGTTGGTGAACATAACCCCAATTTCACTATGGTTTATGATAACGAACTCGTATTGGGGTTTATAAACCAACATTCACATCACATCAGGGGGGTACGACCTGGTAACACCTGGGATGCTGTATGGAATATTTATCAACATTTACCCTAAAACTCACCCAAATGTGGGTAAATATAACAGCACCATGGAACATGTGGGTCTGGCAGCGGAGCTGGTGCTCCAGTGACTTCAGTGACCCCAGTGACCTGTTTGTTTGTTTGTTTGTTTGAAGTTGGTTTATCAAATTTCACTTTGTGGTGGACATTTCCAAGTACTTGGAAGTGCATTTCCAGTGCACTTCCAGTTATAAGTGGATATATATTATATAACTATATTTAATGGAGATATCTTCCACTTATATCTATAGTTCATGGAGCTTATGTTCACCAACTTTTCCATCGGGGCACCACCTTCTGGTAAAGAATGGCGTGCGAAGCATATGTTGATGCTTGACGCCCTTCACGAATGGTGAATTCTGTTGGCTTTATGGGTACTCATTGAACTATAGCTATATAGCTAGATAAGTTGGTTTATAACTCCACTTCCTAGGGTTCGCTGTGGATATAACATTGTACAACCAACTAATTAATGGATTTATAAACTAACATTCACATCACTGGGGAGGCCTCACTTCTATAAAAAATTGACATAGACATAGGTCATTGTATATATTCAAAGGTGTATGTAGTGGAGGTAAGGTCATCACAATTCATCCAGATGTGTTATCCTCATTTGATATTATCTGCTTGGTGGTTGAGCCCAACCCCTCTTAAAAATATGAGTTCGTCAGTTGGGATGATCACATTCCCAACTGAATGGAAAGTCATAAAATTCCATGGTTCCAGTCACCACCAACCAGCCCTCGCATGATATTCAATCCCAGTCGCAGCAAAAATCGTGTTTAAAAATGTTACCCTCTGGTAATTTAACATAGCTATTGAAAATCACCATTCTTAATGGGAAAATCCACTATTAATGGTCATTTTCAATAGCTATGTTAAATTACCAGAGGGTAAACAAATCCTTTTGGAATCCCCTGATTTAGAATGATAGTTCCAGCTTAATCCCAGAGGCATATTATATTATATCAATTCCCAGTGTCAATGGGAAAGTCATATGTGAAAGTCATTACCAGAGGGTAACTTTCAAATTTACAGCTCATCAATGAGAATTTCAGGATCCTGAAATGGAGGTACGTTAGTACCATAGTTCTGGCCATATGAATTGTGGGGATATTCCCTGAAACATAGGCCTAACAAATAGGCCTTATATATGGTAGGTACCTCCAATAAATCGGTTCCTGTTGCATGGCCATTGATATAGTTCCAACTGAATCTCCACTTCATATCAGTATATAACGGGACATGCCCCATGTATAGATTGTTGACATCTAAAAAATAGTGATGTGAAGAATCTGCTAGTCTTTACCAATGGGTATCTGCTATACTTGGATTTGCTGATTCGGGGTTCCCAAAAAATGAAAAAAATATTCACTATAGATTCCCCAAGTGGTGGATTTTCCATTGGGAAAATAAAAAATCACCTTAAACAAACCCATGTATATCCCCATGTGATCCCATGGATTTTTGGTTTCCTCCCTTACTTGAAGCTCCGCAAAAAATGAACCGATTTCCACGTCGATTCCCCCGAGTGGCTTCCTTTCTAGGTCTTGTTTTGTAACGCCGGCTCCACACGCCCCATTTCAATGTGTAAATTCCTACTGGTTTCTGGCTAAATCACCATTTTCCTCATGTTTCATAGGGATTGTACCTCTATCATCTCCCTAAAAAACATCTATAGATGATTTTCCCATGTAAACTTCCAAAGAGATTTCCCTTCTGAACACCTCCGTTCTAATCGAGTTTTTTTTTACGATGTGGTCCATCTTTTTGGGTTTCGATAGAAAAAAAAGCCATCACTAATCATTCTAGAACCATTTGGATAACCATTATAGAATTACTATTACCCTCTGGTAAACGTTAACATAACTATGGAACATCACTATTAAAATAATAGGTAAATCAACGAACTCAACGGCCATGGCTTCAATAGCAAACTGTTTGTTTACCAGAGGGTGTCCCATTATTGTCCATATTCTCAACCATTCCTATTTCCCCATATATATCCTATAGCTATGAACCCGAGGCTGTTCACCTCATATTAGTACAGTACAGTTATATTTACCCCTATAGTTAAGCATGTCCAGAGAACCCCATATATCAAGTTGATGAATTCTATGACCACTACATCCCCATTTTGTAGATGATGTCACCATAGTTTCCATTATAAACCACGATTATACATTATAAACAGTATAAACACATTATAATATACCAGGTTAAAATGTTAATAATGTGATACCACTATTATCGATGTTATATATCATCCATTATAAACCACTACTTTCCCACTATTAACCACTATTATCCCACTATTAACCACTACATAGTAACATTGCCTCTCACAACCTCGTTCGCTTGCTTGCCTTTTCCTTTAGCTTTTCCCTATGTCATTCTCAGGCTCACGCACTTCTCCTTGGGGTCCTGCAGAACCAGCAGGACGAGTCCCCTTTCCTTTTGCCTTTCCACATGCACCTTCCCTTGGTGGATTGTCCTGAAGGAGGTCTGCATATTTCATCCATGGTTCCGGCGGAGTGCCGTCGGATGAGTCAAACTGGTCATAGTAGGAGAAAGGTATCGAAGGATCGGCCTCTTCCTCTTCTTCCTCTTCATCTGCAGACATGGGTCGAGCCCTTTTCATAATCAAATTACGTGGGCCTTTCAAATTCTTGAATCTTCCAGCAGGCAGCCGGCCTTTTGCGGCTCATTCCCTCTGTGGAAATCCTGGTGAGATGCCTCCCGTGACTGCTTTGGTTGCCCTTTTCCCATTATTAACGACTATTATCCCACTATTCTCCCATGATAAATCCATACAGGATGGGGCCCCCAGTCGATAGCGTTCAGTTGCCGAACATCAGTGGCTGAATTCTATGGTTTATGGTAGATATTTCATGAACTAGTATACTATAGAATTCTATGGTTTATGGTAGATATACTTAGATATTTCACGAACTAGTATTCATGGGGGTTTTGTTATGGTTTAAAAACCAACATTCACATTTTTCTGGGGACTCCCATCCTCCCATCCCATTGCCAATCAGCCAGGTTTGCCCTGCACAAAAATGCCAAATTCTTTGCTGGTGAACCTAGATATTCCCATTAATACCAAAAGACGACAGTTAGGATTAGTTTGTACCCATGTAAGATTGACCTAGTTCACCATTAACCATTATTAACCATTATTAACCATTATTAACCATCATTAACCATCATTAACAATATCCATGTAAGATTGACCTAGATCCTATACCTGTCCCCGTCCATAAACCAAGTGACCGATCCCCAGCGAGCGTTGCAAGCCCGGATCGCAACCTAAGATCCTCGCGCCACGCAAGGCTTGGTGGCGAGCAAGACTGGCCTGGCGTGCGCAAGGGGATCAAATGGCGAAAGGAACGAACAATATTGAAATACTAGGGCCTAGGATAGAAATGGTTATCTATAGTCAATGATTCATGATGGTTTTTATATGTTTTTATGTTTTATGTTCTATGGGCTAATTTTAGGGATGTACTGGGTAGAGCGAACGATATTGATCAAATGGGTGTGCGTCTGAAAATGGGCAGACTTCCTCGAATGGCTATGTTCATAGGGAACATAAACCCTGGGACCCTAGGTACCCAAAAAAACGCGGGTATAGCTGGATGTTTATTCGCCCGGTCATATGGTAATTTCATAGGTAACAAACGACCCATCTCCACATGATTTTAAGTCACCCCTCTACAGAATGGTGCCGCCCAGTTATAAGTTGTTTTATAAACTCCATGAATACTATAGTTATATCTAAGTATATCTACCATAAACCATAAAATTCTATAGTATACTAGTTCATGAAATATCTACCATGAAGCATAGAATTCAGCCACTGCCATATCTCAACTGAACGCTATCTTTGGAGGCCCCCATCCTGTATCTATCTCGATTAAAATAAAACACAACTCACCATGGAAGTTGGGCGATGACTCCCTTTGGCGACCACCTTCTAGATTCATTCCCCTAGGGCCATAAAAATCCTATTATATCCCATGAAACCTCTATAGCTAGGATTATATCTAGGTATATATTAATCATCATATAGGATGATAGGGGTGTATAGGATGATATACTTAAATATCTAGGTTTCCATGTGTTTTGATGATCGAAACCTCTATATTTATGATGCTTAAATTCCCATGAAACCATCAGCCCATGGCTTCGAACAGCAGTGTCTCTTTTTTCAAGTTGTAACATGCGGTACCCCATGGAGCAGCGCTTCATAATCACAGTAGTTTCTCCCATGAAACCGTCCATACATTCGGGATATACACACCATTTCCAGACAAACCCAAATTGCAGATGAATCTCATTAGTATCCATCAAGTATATTCTCACTATATCGCCAGTGAAATCTCCAAATTGTGGGTTAAACTCCCCTTCTTAACCGCAATTCATGGATACCGGCGATCTCATTGCCTTCATGGATGGAGTTGCACATCTGGAGACGATGAGCTTATCAGCAGTGCTTGCGTCAAAGGACATCTGCCAGTCCAAGACCTCAGGGCTCAGCGAGGCACAGCAGCTTGGAAAATCCCGTCATGGCCCATAGATTTACCCATTAAAAATAATGATTTTCCGCAGTTGTGTAAACGTTTACCAGGGGGTAGTGGATTCTCTAACATACCTGATCTGGGATAAGTGGATGACTATAGGATGATTCTGCGATATCTAACATAGATATGGAAAACTCTATGAATGAAGTCTATGAATGGAGGTTTTAATGCTATTTCACCAACCAGAAATGATGATTTATTGGGATTTATTGGAATATCATTGGGAAAAATGGGAAATCCCAAGAAGACATGTTGAACATCTAGCTGCGAAAATCAACGAACTAAATTGAGGATATGCCGTTAATATCACAAAAATAGAGATATATCATCATATATCGTGCATTAACATACATAAAATATGTTTTTTCACATCCATTAAATCTGGCTGAATTGCAAAAACTTACTGAGGCTCTTTTCATGCGCCAGCTGCGCTGGGCTGATGATGCCCCGGATCCGATTGATCCAATTCCCATCATTTCGGTCACGGGTTTGGTCTATTCAATAGATCAACAGGTTTTGAGGAAATGAATTGAATGGGATAGCACCTGGTAAACGTTTACAGTTTGCGACATGGAACAATCTCTCTTTGAATAGGTAAATCACCGAACAGAGGATGTAACAATAATGGGACGTGAGGGTTCACTCGCCACAACTGAGATTTTTTCCAGCAATGTTGAGCCAGGATTTTTCTCAGCAGTTGATTTTTCATAGGGAGAAACAACTTTTAATAGCACTTCTGAAGGACGAAAATACATTCAGCTCAAGTTTCAAATATGACTGAGCTACACATATCATATATCTTTATATCCCCACAACTATGACTGGTGATAACCCTCCAAAATAATCCTTAAATTATGACAGTACTCCATTTTTTAATCAATCCAGGCTTGGCATGAACCAGCATCTGAGCATCGAGTGGGACATACCCTCTGGTAATTTAACGTAGCTATTGAAACCATGGCCCAGTCGAAATAGTGAGTTTTCCCATTAAAAATGGTGGATCTTTCCATAGTTATGTAAACGTTTACCAGAGTCATAGAATTGGATGATGGGAAAATTTACAGGAAAGCCCTATATTTGATGGTAAAAACCATGGTTTCCTGTAGATTTTCCCTTAAACCAATCCATTGACAGAGGGTATCTTTACACATGCACATTTTCATGAATTTCATGGGTTGCAGAATCGCTGAATCGGATGAAGAAAAAAAACATACGCAGGAAACCTCCAATTGGCAATGGGGGAGATCTTCAGGAACCGATTGAAAAAGGAGGTACCGATTCCATATATAAGGCCTATGTAAGAGAATATATCCCCAGAAAATATGGCCAAAAATACGGTACTAACGTACCTCCATCAATTGGATCCTGAGATTCCCATTGATCTTTGGCAAAAAAAAAGATTTCACGTCAAAAACCTCCCTTGAACCAATGCGTTGAGATACAGCGGCCGAGGAACGTGAGAGGAACGTGAGATCAGATGAACAATAACACATTAGGATTTACGAAGATATATGGAGGTTTCCTTAAGTGGGGGTACCCCCAAATCATCCATCCTACTAGGATTTGCCATGATAAACCATCCATTTAGGGGATCCCCCAATTATGGAAACCGCCATATGGGGATACGACCAAAAAAAATCTAGACCAAGAACTGGTTGTTGAGCAACTCAAAGTGACCCCATAACGAATGGCTTGTTGGTGGTGAAATAAGCCCTCAGTACACCCCCCGGTGTCCTCAAAAATCGTTGGAAAATCCCCGAACAATGGAAGTTTGGAGCTGGGAAAATCATCGAACTGAGTCGAACTGTATGGCAGATTTCCCAGCCACGTTTGAGGACACCTGTGGGTTCAAACTAGTCATCCAAGCTTTACCCATGTAAAGATCGATACTTGGTGGCTCATCCTACTTACTAAGTAGGTTATAACCCTGGTTGTAAGTGGGATAAGTAGGGGCAATGTCCACTTATAACTAGGGTTATAACCTACTTACTAAGTGGGATGAGCCACCAAGTAGGGATGGACAATAATAAGCATTCAAAACGACCAAGGCAGCAACTTTGGATTTGCGCTACAGGAACCCCGCAAAATAAGGCTCACAGATTCCCAAAAGTTAGATTCCCCAGTCACAGCAAGCATTTCCCATTGGGAATTTCCCAATCATCGACTCAACAAAAATCATGCGATGAATCACCATGAACCCATCTATCAATGATACTTAATCCCCATAGTTTTCCACATGGTTTCAACTCATCCCCACATCATGTTGTCAATCTGACTGGTAGTCCACCAAAAAACACATGTGTTTGCTGTTCATGACAACATGTTGCATTTATAACCCCAAAAACAAAGGATTAAACTATATACCCATCCTAGGTTGGGAATGATATAAACCATTACAAGATGGTCCCCCCAGTTATACGCTGGTTTATAAACCCATGATATAACTATAGTTAATTATAACATGATTATATCTACCATAACCATCCATAACCATCCATAACCATAGTTCATTCAGCCACAGCCATATCTCAACTTGGCTCGCTATCTTTGAGGGCCCCATCCTGTAATAACTAGTGACTAGTGATATGAAATTATCATACAGTACTGTTTGGCAATAGTAGCTATAGTTCATCACTAGTTTATCCATCCTGTATTGTTTACCAGCTCTCCTTTGGATGAAACTCCTGCAGCTTGCCACCTTCTGACTCACTTCTGGATCATCCTGGCGCGAAAGATAATCGCCAGAGACTCGGCAAGAAGAGATCACCCGATCACGGTGTCCCTCAAACATGGCAATTGAAACTCCCCTAAACATGATACCCTCTGGTAAACCACAAATAGCTATTGAAAATGGCCATAGAAATAGTGGATTTACCCATTAAATATATATAGTGATTTTCCATAGCTTTTTGTTAGTTTACCAGAGGGTAAACATGGAGGAAAATCATGGGAAAATCATGGGAAAATATCACCTGTAACTGGAGGTTCCGTTCGCTGGGAAGATGCACGAACTAAATGCTGGATTTTCCAGCTTGCCATGTTTGATTGCCAGAGGGTAACCATCATTAAGCCATCTAATAGTTCATTAGTATTCCATTAATATACGTAATATTGCATTAAAAAAATGCTGGTTAGTAATTTCTCCCATTTCTGGCATTTCGAAAGAACCGACGAACCTACCACACTGAGGTTGACCCATTTTCCAGATGCTTGTCAGCCAGACAGACCGAAATAACGCTATTAACCACTTTGAATCAACAGCACTACACTCCATCCAGTAATCCAACATGTCAATGGAAAATCCTTCATGTATAGTTGATTAAATCCTACAGTTTTGTCATTGCCAAGGGATTTCCAATTGCCATCGTTAATGATACCGGAGAGTATCAACACTATATTACTACCCTCTGGTAAACGTTTACAAACGTTTACATAACTATGGAAAATCACCATTTTTATTGGGTAAATCGGCTATTTCCATGGCCATTTTCAATAGCTATTTGTGGTTTACCAGAGGGTATCATGTTCTTCCGGCCCCCATTTTTGTTGATCGCCCAGCCGTGGTTTACCTCTTGGCTAAACATGCAATCCGTAAGTGCTTGGATCAGCAATCCGTTGGAAACCTTATGACCTACCCTCTGGTCAATGGGAATTCCAAGATCCTAAAATGGAGGTACTGTACCATATAAGGCTATATTTTGGGGGTATATCCTTTTACATAGGCCTAAAAAATAGGCCTTACATATGGTAGGTACCTCCAATCAATCGGTTCCTGAAATGGCCATTGATCTGGTAATCAAACGTGGCAAGCTGGAAAACATTTTATGGAGCTTTTAATGGGAAATCTATTTTTACAGGGAACTGTCAATTGCCATGATTACCGGAGAGTAACCCAAGTAGATTGATGGGAGAGTAACCCAAGTCATGCATTTATGGGTCGAAAACCGCATGAGGTAAGCAATTTAGATCTATAGGATGTACCCTCTGGTAAACTAACATAACTATGCAAAATCACCATTTTCAATGGGTAAATCCACTATAAATGGTCATTTTCAATAGCTATGTTAGCTTACCAGAGGGTAACCCAATTAGACTAATCCCATCCGCCTATAAAACATCCCCTCTTCATGGTGCCAAATATGTGATTTCACCTCCTACTAAACCATGGTTTCTGCGCTGTCTGGAATATGAACTGGGAAAAGTATTACTATGTTATGAGAAACCATTATCAACCATTCTTAACCATTATCGATTATCGATTGCTATGATCCCATTATTGTCCCAGTATTAGCCATAATGACTTACCATTCCATACCATTACTTGGATGTTGCACTTCAGGTAAGTGGATTGCAACCCATGAATCCAAACGGAAAATATCCCACAAATCGATGGTTTATACCATGGTTTTCACCACTTACTTTATTCATTTGCATTTATGAAAACTTGGAATATTGGGTGATCATTTATTAGTTTTTGTGATACAATATACATTATATATACATTATATATTGGGTTTATACCATGGTTATCCACCTATTCGGCCACAATCATGGCTTATCAGTTGGTCAATAGTCAATAGGACACCCCATTCCATCCACGCTTATGGATCAACAGTTTCCCACCTCATTTTCAGACAGACGACCTACATATCAATTTGATGAAAAATCACCACTTCCCCATGTTGTTTTTATGAATTTAAGATATGAATTCCCTTTTTGACGAATCCATGATACCTATAGACCTCGTATGTATAGTATACATATGTTATAGTTATAGTCTAGTTATAGTTATAGTTATAGTTATAGTTATAGTTATAGTTATACTTATGGTTATACTTATAGTTATACTGATAGTTATAGTTAGTATACATATGTTATAGTTATATACTTATATAGTTATAGTTATAGTTAACGTTTACATTGACTATATGAGACATGTATATAATATGATCTGGTTGGTGGTTTCAACCCCTCTGAAAAATATTAATTAATGGGAAGGATTATCCCATATATTATTGAAAAATAAAAAAATCTCCAAACCACCAACCAGTATTTATTCATATATATATATACACATACAGAGGGTATAGCACTGTTTATGTGTATTGTAACCATATATATGTATATATTATAGATGGATAATAAACAAACTTTTAGCTTTAGATATACCCTTCGGTAACATGAACAACTCACCATCTTCGCCCATTTTCCCAGCTAGAAACTTCATTGCGATGGATTTTCCCGCCATGTTTGAGGACACCGGTAGGGCCCCCTTGCTAAATCAACCTACAAATAGGTTAACTATCCCAGATGCTCCATGGAGCATCTGGGTATGGTTAGTAGATGTAACTAACCAACTTTTTTTGACGTGTCGGGGTCCCACCCTTTTCTTTCAGAATAGAATTCTCCTAATTATTGATTATGTAAATAATTCATTTACATATATATATATATATATATGCCACTATATCGCTGATATTACGTAACATTAAATCGCATATCTCAAAAAAAACCAGGTTTCCTAAAAACGGGGTACCCCTACATCGTGACTTGGGGTTCCCCCATTTTGAGAACCCCCCAAGTGCGTTCAACTACATCCCCAACTGTTTGATGGCTATCAATGTATAACCCATATAAATGATCATAAAACTATCATTGAATCTGAATCACCCATCAACATCAACAGAGGTATTAACCCATCAACAGAGTTATTTTTGATCATCACATCTGCCGTTGGGTCCTACACCTTCGCAGCCGCTCCTCATCATAGGGTGGGGCATCAATCACCAGCAAAGGCGGACGGTCCAGGTCCTCGTCAAATCTCGGTCGGAAGTGTAGCTCGGTCAGTGGTGGCTTTGTGGCTCAACCACGAAGCAGACTTAATTGGTGACTGAGTCAAAATGATCAACTTGGGGGTAACTTAATTTCATCTTAACTTAGCTGACTTAATTGGTAGATGTCAAGTATTCAATCACCAGTCAAGTTGGCTATGTATAACCTGCAACTGACATCTAGCCACTGACGAATCTTGTGAAAATTTAGACTCATGTAACGTTGAGATCTAACCACTACATATTGTGCTACAACCCCGTTGATTCAGTTAATTTAATTCGTAAACAACGGGAAATATGCACAAGTAATTTGATGATCGTGTTTTTTTTTCCGGGCTGATCAAAGTCAATGATGGTACATATCGCATTTATTTCAATACGAAGTCTCTATAACAATGAGAATACGCATGAGCGTACAATGACAGGGGTGGACAGGGTTCCCACGAAAATTATCTACACAATGATGGTCCTTCTACATCTATGGTGGTTTACCCTAGGGTATAACTCAACAACTATCAACCAACTCACTCTGTTAAGTCTCGGAGGCCATGCCAAACAGGTTTTTAAGTTTGGCCCGCTACTCTCTGGACCCCCAAAAACTGGACCTAAAAACTTTTTTTTGATATTGGATAATTATTAAGGTGCTACCCCCCGGGTCAGCTAAAAAGTGAAGTTACGTGATGGGGGTCAAAAACCATCAAAAACCAACAAACATCGGAATAGCTATCCGAGCCGCTGCAATGCGTACATTTGTGAGGTCCTCACTGCTCTTGTTCCAAATGATGGATCCGCGTTTGGGTCTCCACGGCATTGGGTTTTGCAGCACCTCTTGCGTTCCAAGCTCTTGAGAGATCCAGGTGGCGTCAACCCACATAACCATGCCTCACAGTTTAAAAGGTGCCGCTAGTGGCGAATGCAACCATGTCTGTAAAGGGCTTCACCGTTAGGATCTTCCATTGTTGGATGGTCAGAACTCGTGCAGGTCGAAGAACTTATATGTTACTACTATGTGAAATGACCTGTTGACTAGGTTTCTTTGGGCGAGATGTAAGCCAAAAGGTAAGTTCAGCCTTGCCTGGTAAAAGTGTTGCTGAGAGACAAAAAGAGAATAGTGGAGGAATGTGTCTGCATGGTAACGACATTTCTATGCCGTGGAATGCCGGGCGCAGAGCCAATGGCAAGACCCTACCTTGGACAAGCGTCTGGACTGGACCATTGAACAAATTCTTATGTCCCGAGGGAAAGCCAAAAACAATCATTGTTTGCCCGCTTTTGGCCGGGACTGGTGGCGCAGCGCTACTATTTTCCATTACCGCTTAACACAGCAGAAACAACAATGATACCATAGATAGATATATAGGTGGTTGGTCAAAATGTCTTTTCCCAGAAGTGTGCAAAAGCCGCAAACAGGTAGGGGCCCACTACATAACTTTACTTCTACACCATGTATCTTGCTCTGTCTTCTATCTAAACCACAGGGGATAATCAAAGGGAAGAGAATAATTCTTGCAGTTCCTTGAGAACATCGCTAGCGCGCGGCACATTCAACCACTGTCGGATGAGGATGACGTGCTGTCTGATTCTTGTGCCATGGCCATGGCAGTGATCGCCTGGGATTCATCCCCAAGTTTGCTAACTTGGAATGATAACTGGGGTTTACAAGGTGGTGCCCCCCCAGTAACAAGTTGGGTTATAACCCCCATTAAGTATAGGTATATCTACCATAAACCCAAGTTATCGGAGTTATAAACCAACTTAGTTATCATTGCTATCTGGTTGGTGGTATACCTACCCCTCTGAAAAATATGACTTCGTCAGTTGGGATGATTCTTCCCAATATATGGAAAGTCATAAAATTCCATGGTTCCAAACCAGCAACCAGCTATAGTTATATTATATTATAGTTAACCACCACATAGCCATTGAAAATGACCATAGAAATAGTCGATATACCCATTAAAAATGGCTGGATCTTTCCATAGTAACCAGCTAGTAATAATTCACCATTATTATCCAGTATTAACCATTAATAATCCCTATATCCCCATATTAAATAGGTTCCAGTCACCACCAACCAGCTATAGTTCGAATAGCACCACTGGGTCCTGTGCAAAGTCTTGTAGACACGTCTTGCGCGGCACCGCTGCAGCGCAACCACGGAAGCACGATCGATCGGGCAAAAGCCTGGCCGTTTTTAAGCCTTGCGGGGCACCTGATCTTACCAAAAATGGTATAAATGATGGTTAATGATGGT
>Ga0126342_10005655_pt1:15000-21912 | contig 21912 bp, 17 predicted proteins | sample Cyp1metagenome_FD_92528 | JGI IMG/M metagenome (GOLD analysis project Ga0126342, IMG submission 92528) | Coral microbial communities from Lord Howe Island, Old Settlement Bay, Australia - Cyphastrea 1 metagenome | ecosystem: Host-associated > Invertebrates > Cnidaria > Coral ... | reverse complement strand
TGGGGTGGGGTGGGGCTGATAACGTCCAATTCAACTTGTATTCCCTGAAGATGTTGAAGATGTTGCTACGTCGAAGATGTTGAAGATGTTGCTACTTTGATGATGTTGCTATGTTGAAGATGTTGTTACGATGAAGATGTTGAAGATGTTGAAGATGTTGCTACGTTGAAGATGTTGAAGATGTTGCTACTTTGATGATGTTGCTATGCTGAAGATGTTGTTACGATGAAGATGTTGAAGATGTTGAAGATGTTGCTGCGTTGAAGATGTTGAAGAGGTTGCTACATTGAAGGTGTTGCTAAAGATGTTGCTACCTTGCGATGCCAAAACAAACAGGGAAGATTCAACAAAACTTCGCACAAAAAAAAACAGTGGAAGTTATGGCTGCAGCCGCTTTGCAAGGGAAACCTGGCCTGGTGACTGTGATAAATGCCCTTGCACAATTTCGCAAGGATCTCACGAGCGGGGTGCTAAACATGGCACCTCGCGATTGTTTCAAACCAGAAAAAAAATGTTCGCTGACAAGATCATTTGCAAAGCTTTTGATTAGAAATTTTCATGTTCAACCGACGGCGAACCCACCGTCTTGGGCAGATATATATATGTGTGTGTGTAAACACATAAAATTGTGGTGCAAAGCCAATGAATCTTGCACATGTTCTCCTCCAATTGGGGCACTCTTTGGCAATGTGTAGCATTCTTGCCATTTGGGCATGGGGGGATTTTCCTCACCCACCCTCTGGTGGGTTTCAGAATCAAAACAGCTAGGTCAAATGATTCAAATGCCCATCTCCAACTGGGAAATGACCTCCCAAATCCCCAAAAACACGGTTGATCAAACCCCCAACGGTCCGCTGGTGCCACTGCTTCTGAGCACCCCAGCCCCGCAGACGGTGGGCTCGGCATGCCAAAGTCCTACACAGAAGCCATGAAGCATCCCAAGGAAGTGAAAACCCAACGATAGAGCACCATGGGGACTGAAGCTAGGAAACATCAAGGGAAAAATATGTATACTGTATATGTACATGTATATAGAATCTAGAAAAATACACCAGCGTAGACCCCAGATAGCAAAAGATATTCTTGGGGAGCAACCAAAGGCAGTTTCTTGGCAGCAGCACCAGCATCCAGGTTCCAAAGCCCGTTCAGGCAACTCTTCTTATACTTCAAGTAAGAACCCCAATAGCTCTCGCTATCTGGGAAATCGGATATATTCAATTCATAGTCACTTGCTTTCTATCCTTTGACCCCTGAACGTAACTACAAGTCAAAACTGGGTGCCCAAAGCATTGACTGCTTTTTAAGTCAAAATGACAAATCGTACTGCCTGTGCTGCCGAAGGCTACGGGGAAACTCTGCAGGCTGAATTCAGCAGAAGCTGGCACCAGACTGGCACCAGAAGCTGTTCATCCTAGGGTAACCACTCCCCACACGAATTGAAATTGGAAACGTCTACTTGTTCAACACTCCTGAGAAATAAGTCCCCTCACTGGAGCCTCATGTACTGGGGCATTCCAGTTCAAAGTCTGTTACATACAGTCCTGAAATGAATTAATCAATTGCTAAGTGGATTAGATATAAATGATATAAACATCCAATCATGTGCCAGTATTTCCAAACACAGACCCGCCCCGGTCCTGCATCACTCTGTGCTGCGGACTGTTACCCTGCACAGCAGGCTGCATGAAGGGATCTGTAGCAACCCAGTAGGCTGTCCCTTTTTCCGGACGCTGTTCTGAGCTTCAGAATATCGAAGTAAAGCAACAGCATCAAGACTGTTGATCTAGAAGTGTAAGAATAAGAATAAGAACCCCAAACTCTCAATTCAATCTTTCGCACCCGCAGAGCCCCTGCCCCATCTCCGAAAGAATGGGCCAAGTACAGCATCGGAATCTTCAAAAAAAATCGGATTCCAAATCAAAAAAAAATCGGAATCCAACCAAAAAAAAACAAATCACCCACCTTTCAGATCCTTTCAGCTTGGGAATCTGCAGAATGCCCCCCAAAAAAAAAGCCGGCTGCCCGACAGGCACCCCATCAAAGCTGCGCGGCGTCGAGCCGGGACTGTGATAGAAGGGCACCTTACCTTGGGTGCCCAGTGGAAATGTGACGTAGCTTTCATATCTTTAATGGGAGTTGATGGGATTCAATGGGAATTCATAGAATTTCATGGGATTTCATGGGAATTCATGGGCTTCAATAGGATTTTTGTTGGGATTTACTGGGATGTTTGGTGACATAATGGGGATTTAAGTATCAGTAACTGGGGATGGAATGGACATTTTATGGAATTTCATGGGATTTAATACGGACATACCCAGCAATCATGGCGATAAAATGGGGTCTACCCTCCGGTAATTTGTTACACTTTGCGAACTGGAAGCTATGGCCCATTTAGTCCGATGTACAATACCTGCTTACCTGCTTAAACTGGTGATGTTCTAGTTCGCAAACTGTTCAATTTACCAGAGGCTATCAAAATATGGTATTGCTTGTAGGAAAAAAAATATTATGTTTTAGACCATGATCACAAAACTCGGGTAGCCTATTTTCAGCCGTTTTTGGTCAAATCGTTTTGAGAAAACAGAAAAAGCTGAGTGGGAAAATGGGTGATGGGTATAGAACTGCTCTGGCAATATTTGATCTAAAAGTCATAGGTATATATATAATATATATATATATGGTTAATGATGGTTAATGTATACCAATGGCATACAAACATGGTGATCCATGATGATCCATGATGATCCATGATGATCCATATCCTCCATCATAGGGTTGGATGGGGGGACCGTACCATGTCAGAGTCTGGTCCACCGAATCACCTGAAATCACCATTGGGCTGAAAAAATCCACAATGAATCAAGGCATTCATCAGACCATCCTGAGGGTCTGATATATTTTGAGGAAAATATGATTTTTCATACTCCTCTGGCATCTGGGAAGGAAAAATGTTCGGAAAACCCGAAGTGTCAGTTCATGTTTAAGGATCATTTCGCAGAAGTCATGATTTCTGTTCGTCAATCCTCATCTTTGGCGCGGCTGGGTTTTTTTCGTGGCTCTCCCAAGTTTTTTGATCTGATGAAAGGGCAACCAACTTCATAACATGAAATGTCATGAGTCACCACACTTACCCTCTGGTAATTTAACATAGCTATTGAAAATGGCCATTTATAGTGGATTTTCCCATTAAACATGGTGATTTTCCATAGTTATGTTAGTTTACCAGAGGGTATGACCCGTGGCACTTCCCCGTCACAGCTGTAAGAGCTGTCACAGCTTTCCTGGATCCCCAGACTCATCTCAGCCTCGGAGGCGCTGGAATCGCGACGCTCCGGTGGAGGCCGGGCGGGTTTTTCATCTTTGGCCCTTCGGCGCCTCAGCTGGATCCTCACTGGATCCTGGTGCCCTCGGCGGAAAGTAAACCCCTTGCGGCAAATCCCTTCATGGGAGACTCCCCCCGGAGCTTTTAAGGTAGGTTGTTTTACTCTGGCCACAGGTTGATTGCATCCCCATATGCTTTTGTCCAAAATTGGGGGATACCCTTAAAGCGCCATTTCAATGTGGAAAAGTATGATCCATTTAAAAATGATTTTTCCAGTTAAGAATGCCATAGGTTCGGGCCAAATCCAGCCGTTTTTTGGTCAAAGAAAAGCACCTGCCGCTTGGTCTCCGAACGACGGAGAGGTGGAACTGCCTTTGCCACCCTGACAGTGGTGGTACTTCGGAATGCCCGGCTGGGACTATGATTTCCGCTATGTTCAGGGGATTTGGGTTCTCCAACATGGCAATCTTCATAGGGAAAATATGGGAAAATGATGATACACCATCAAGTCTGGGATATCCCAGATTTTCAGACACACCCACTTAGCCAGCAAAATAGGGGGATTCAAGCAGCATGATTGGGGCTTCAGCCAACAAAAAATCGGTGCATTTGAATTTCACCAGCAAGATTTGGAGCTTCTGATCGGAGTATTGGGGGACCATTTCTACAAAAGCAATTCATCACTGCCTTGCGGCGAAACCCCACTTGTCCATCAAATACCCAAATACCACTCTGGTCATCTGATCTCGCTGGAAATCTTAAGGAAAAATGGAGGCAAATGAGGGCCCGCTCAGGGCTCCGAACTGTGGAACTGTACTGCTCGGAAAGAGCGAATTCGACCAAGAAAAACGGGCAACAGCTGGGAACAGCTGGGGAAAAACTTGCCCATCGCCTCTTTCAGACCTACATGGGATGATCCAGCATTGGGTGCTGGAGCCTGGTAGTTTGCATCATGTTGCAAAGAGGTTGCAGCGAGTTTGCAAACGTGAATGTGGGTTTGGTAGGTGGATGATCACGGTGATGAAAATGAGAAATTCTACAGGACCTGCTGTTCCTGGAGAATAGTCTCGAAAAGACGTACAAGAACCTGTGAAAAGAGCTGTGCAAACGCATGGTATCTAGCAAAGCAAAAAGAAATCTAGCAATTAAAGGGCGGTAGCACGTGACCACGCCAGTTTTCTCAGATCGGTTCTTCAGAATTTCCCCGAAACCACCAGTGGTCATCGCCGAATTCGAGACCGTTTCATTTGCAATTTCGAACCCATAATCCAAAAATTGGTCCCACGGAAAACAACAAAAAGCATTGTTTCTTTAAATAATTGCCTGTACACTTTCGTCTGAGCCAATCCAGTGACGAAAATCATTGACTCAAAACTGAAATTCATAGGTTACCCCTCGAGTCATGGAACATAGACTCTGCCAAATAGGGGTTGGAAAATGAGTTTCTACTAAAAAAGTTGCTATTTTGAGTCGATTTTCAGGGTCTATGTCTGTGGGGTTTAGGGTGATCCCCTCGCCGGTTTCGCCAGCCTCCTCATGGTCATCTCCCTCCTTGGGTATGTGTGAAACTTGGGGGTGGAAGCCCCTCCTGATCATGATCCAAACGAATCGCAGGAAATGAGCAGGTCATAGCTTCAAAAAACATTACCAACAGATTTGACATTGCTTTCAACTGCGATGTGACCCATCTGGCCCTGGCTTTGTTCTTGACTAGTCTGTTTCTTTCTGAAGAAGCAATTTGGAGCCTCAAAATCAAAAAGTCAAAAAGCTTGAAACTTTCTCCTAAATAGGTCCGCAAAGCTACCACATCTTGATTCTACACCCTATCAGTCTTGATAGTACGTAGAGATCCGTCTATATGCATCATCTAATGAGATACGCCCACATATGACATTCATATAATGAGAGACGCACAACAATCCACCATACAATATTACCATGGCCCTTTCAAAATCCACCTTTCAACCATTCTGAAAAAAAATAACAATCGCTTAAAGCACATGATCTTCCAATATCCCATATGTGTATATATATATATATCATTATATCATATATCCATAGTTTTCCCATGTGTGTATCCACATATTTCCCAAGATTTTGGGCCTTCCCCCAAGATCCCACATATTTGATGCCTTGGGCCGAAAACGCTTCAGGAAGGACACGAAGAGCTTGGGAAAGTCCGACTCCGGCACCTCGTTCCAATGGGGAGATCCAAGAAATCCAGGGATTTTGTTCGCCTCAAAAGTCCCTGCTCCAAGGATGCTTTGATTCCACGGAAGAGCGTCCCTGGAAGAAAGGTCTCCTAGGGGTTGAACGGACGTTTTCGTATTGATGTCATGATTTCACGTGATTTGATTGATATTTCATCTATACTAAGCCCCAAAAAAGATAGATGTTACTCGTTTGCCACTAAAAATCTAGCAGAAGTGTACCTGGTGGCTCATCCCACTTACTAAGTAGGTTATAACCCTAGTCATACGTGGATTATCCCTATTTATCCCACTTATAACCAGGGATATAATCTACTTAGTAAGTGGGATGAGCCACCAAGTAATCCAAGTATACCTTTTCACTGGCCTTTGCTATATGCACACTATACATTTCTTCCTTCAAATGTCCACCTCAGGTCCCGGATTGAAGCGCTGCATCGCTTGTTGCCGACCTCGCGCAAGTCGCAACTGTTGGGAATGGGTAAGTTTTATTAATTTATCAGTTGCTATTGGGGTACCGAAATGGGATGCTTCATATTTTGATGGTTTAATGATGTAAATGCTTGAAAATGTTCATGGAATATTTTCTATATGTGTTCACATATTTGTTCGTGAGGATTTTTCATGGGATTTCACGAGGATGTACCCAGCGAAAAAAGGCTGTAGCGGGATGAAGTCGGCTGCTTACCCCCTGGTAATGACTAAGTTCACTGGAAGCCATGGCGTTCGCAAAGTGACAAACTACCAGAGGGTTATACATTTCGAAAGTGCATAGGAACTAGGGAAATCTGTGGTCCCCAAAGGGTCCATCTTGGTCCATTGCGGGGAGCCGCGATCCCAGGAATTGGAGAGCAATGCCTGTGATTCTTGGATTTATCAGTGGAGGTATTCTCTGGCTTTGTGGTATCCAATGATTGATGATTCTCCCGAAGATGTTCACTTTCCAGCTTTAGAGTTGGTAGTTTCAAGTATGCCGCATGCACATTTCTATGCTGCGTGCGTTCCTAAGCTAGAACACATTCGCAGCGAGTCATGTTCGCATAGAGCACATGCCCTTGGAAGGGGTCGGAATCACCCGCGGCAACACCACTCCTTTTTCTCAGTGGATCCGGGATGAGGCTCGAGTTTCAAACACTCTGAATGGCGATCAACAGTTCAATCCATTATTAAACCCTGTTTTGTTGGTCAACCATAAATCCAATTTTGCGGATTAAATCCTCATCGTTTTGGCACATATGGGATTGTCATGTTGGTAAAGATATCCTCTTTACTGGGTCAAGTCTACTTTGTGGGCGAGATACAACATATCACATTGTCATGGCTCCAAGCAATCTATCCTGCTTAGTCGCTAGTCCACCAAGACAGCGTTATCCAAGG
>Ga0126342_10005655_pt1:0-10000 | contig 21912 bp, 17 predicted proteins | sample Cyp1metagenome_FD_92528 | JGI IMG/M metagenome (GOLD analysis project Ga0126342, IMG submission 92528) | Coral microbial communities from Lord Howe Island, Old Settlement Bay, Australia - Cyphastrea 1 metagenome | ecosystem: Host-associated > Invertebrates > Cnidaria > Coral ... | reverse complement strand
CTAAACCAGTCAGAAGAAGTCTGAACTCCTTCCTATGTGGAGAGAGAAACATGCAAGAAGCAACCACTGCCTCCTCGCAGCCCAAACTGAGAAGCCACCTCCAAGCTGCCAACCACGCCATTTTTGACAAGCGGCTTTGCTCAAGCCCTGCCGGACGCCCAAGGCGATGACATACGTAGATCAAAGTCAGACTGCGAAATGCCAAAACGTTTCCAAGCAGGACCTTTGGGTTTGTTCTATCCCATCCCAGAGGTACCTCATATGATCTGCAAGCTGGATGAGCCGCTGGTGAAAAGGTAGTGCATGGTGGCTCTATCAGCATCGACCTGATGCGCTCATTTTCAAGCATATAGATCAGCCAACGTAGCAAATCCAAGCTGCGCAGGTCATAATGCGCAGACATGGAAATGTCGAGCACTGGGCCCACAACAAAGCCTTTCTGACTCATGCACCATGCAACCTTTCCAGCTCCTCCAAAAACTTCGACAAAATCAAATGAGAAGAGGGGAGGCTTTTCAATGGAGGTCTTGTCTCTAAAGAAACCCTCATGGCCCCCAAAGACTTCAGCCCCACCGCCGCAATCTGGTTCAGCCTCATCACCCTCTGCGTCCTCCTCTGAAAATTCGCCAACTGCACGCAAGGCTGCTCGAAAACCATTCTCCAGCTGGGTGTAACTACCCTTTCTATCTCCTTCAAGCCACAACCTGTCTGCAACACCCTGAGGCAAAGGTGACCTACAAATTGCTCCCTTCTGCAAGGATGCATCAGTTGCAAATACCTCTGGCAAAACAGGTGTTGAGATGTCTGAAGCAATGAAAGGTGCTACAGCTGCCAGCATCGCAAGCTCCTCTGCGGAAGTTCTTGGCAAATGAAAAACTTTCTCCTCTCCATTATCGGTTGATGCTAAAGCAAAGAACTCCCTGACAATGGCTGAAAAACATCTCCTGTAAAGAAGCACTGACACCCAAGAGCCTGAAAGCCGACTGGCAAGCTTTGACGAAATGGCTGGAAGCTGGGCTGCACGTAAGGAAAGCAAGGAAAGCCCAAGCCTCTTTGAAAGTGGAGCTCCAACCAAGCAAAGCCCTGATGTGACAAGGCTGTCCCTTGAATCAACCTCAGCGCCCGCTGCTTTGAAGAGATCTTCAGCAACCACATCCTTCTCAGGGGAGCCCGGAAGTCCATGACGGGCATAGGCCTCTCTGGCGTATGCCAAATGTAGAAAAACTGAAGTGCTCTCCCTGGGTTGGCAACGCCCCGCGGATCCAATGACAAAATAATCGTCAATGATCAAGCCTTCCCACAAAGGAGGCAGAGGGAGAGGTGCGTGGCCCCTGATGCGACTCGCCTCATTGAGCAGGCCTTCACGGACCAAGAGGTTCTGATGGGCCTCAAGAGCAAACTCGACACCCAAATGGTCGCCTTGAAAAAGTGCAGCAAAACTTGGGAACAAAAACTCTCCATGAGCGTCGCATCTATCTGCCATGAGACCCTCCTTCTCAAAATGGTCACCAGTCTCCTCCCGGGGACGCCTTCTCCGCACAGACTTCGCTGAAACAAAATCAGCCAAAGCAGACAGGCCTGAAAGCTCCTCTTTGGAATAGGAGAAAGGCACCATGTTGCTTCTGCTCCTCTCTCTGCTGACCTCCGCCTGGTGGTAAAAATCTCTCCTGTCTGTCAAACTCCCCAAGAGCTTCTGACCTCTCCTCAACAGGAACCCCAAAAGATGAGGGCCTGTGGGCAAATGACGAGAGGGCCCACCTGCAGAAAATTCGCGGGCATTCGGGATACGTCGATCCCCAATCTGCCTGTCAAACTGCTCTGACTTAAAGGTGTTGAAGACTTTGCAGAAATGACCCTCCAAAACTGGCTCCTCATGCAAATGCAGCAAACCAAGTTCATCCCATCTCTTCGCTAGCTTCAGATACTCTGACCGATCCTCACTTTCAAAAGAAGGCAAAGAAAAATGGGAAACATCGCAACCATGCAAAAGTGAGCGTGGCTCAACATAGGCCAGCCAGAGGTCACTCTCCAAATAATCTCCAAGGGGCCACTTGCCTTGCCCAGTGATCTTCAGCCTGTCAACATCTAGGGATCTGTACGGCTGAAGCTGTGGGTGCTCCCTCTTCTGTCTCTTTTGAACAGCTGCATCACCACTGCCCAAAACCTTCTCACTCGCACCATAACCAAAAGCAGAAAGGCCCGATGCTTCGATGAACCTCTCAAGCTTGTCCAGGCATGCAATCAATTCAGGACCGGAGCGCCCAGGAGCCACAGGAAACTCTTCTGAGCGCGAGCCACACGCCGTGGCAAAGGTAAACAACCTTTGCAAGCAACGCCTCTGTTCAGGAGACGGCTGCCTCCCAAGCTCTTCAACTGTAGGAAAGCGACCCAAGAAGAGGTAGTCCAAGATGATCACCAAAACATGGACAAGGCGCTTCTTGGCTAAAGTTGATAGCCGCTTTCTGCTGAGCCCGGGGCCACTACCTGTAAAAATGCCAGGGTAGGGCACAGGAAGTGGAAGCACGGCGGTAGAAGTAAGTGAACTTCGCCACTTGATAGAAAAAGACCTCCTCAGATGCCAAGCAAAACTGGTTCTTGTCTTCAGCACCCACCGAGGCATGCAAATGGACCATGTGAGAAAACTTGAAGTTTCTGCCAAAAACTTTTCTGCAAAGCCATCATCAAAACCTTTGATCAGCCTGTCTCCTCCTCCTCTGCTTGCGGGCTGTTCTGACCCTTTCGCTTTCCTTTCCCTTTTGCCTTTGCTTTTGGGCTGACCTGACCCTGACTGCCTGTCGCTGTTGAATCCTTTTGGCCCCCCAACAACTCCGTCCTCTTTGATGTGATCGTGTCGAGCTCCTTCAGAAACGCTATGGCTGTTGTGATCCATCTTTGATCTGACAAAGGCGCGAAAGACCGTGCCCTTGAAGTCTGAGCCAGCTGCCTGTTCGTGAACACCCCTGAAGGCACATCCTCCTGGAGCGTCAAAATCTGAGCTACCTCGAAGCGCCCTGAATCCAGCACCGCCTGCTCGATCATCACCGCTAAAAGAGCTGTTGTATCCTTTGCAGCCGACCAGTTTTCGACCATCATGAAATCTATTATGGTCATCACCTGGTACATGATCAGCCCCAGCTCCCTTTGACGTCCATAACCCCCAAAGCGCTCCAGGTATCTCGTCCCGCAAACTCCACTTGCCATGAGCTCCTGGGGCGACCTCTCTGCTGATGAAGTTGGGGCCATCCTCCTGGACATTGACCTCAAACAGGCCCTTTTGCTGGGCTAGCTCTGCCTGAAGCCTCGACCTCCCTGCAGAACCTCTCACTCCTGCTCCTCCTGCTGTCTGCAGATCTGTCATTGGGTCTGATGAGGAGCTGGCGAGCTGGGCCACCAACGTCGTGATGGCTGTTGACTGCGCCATACGGGCCAAATCCGGCCCTGTTGGCGACACTTTCTCTGCCTCCAATTCCAAAACCTCCTCTGGAGCATCGCTTCCTCTTGAAACCAGCGGTGCCCTTATATTTGTCTTTGGGGGAGGCTGCAAGGTGTGTGCGATTGACGCCAAAGTCTTTGGTACTGCCGGTACCTGGGATGATAAAGGCTGGGCCAAACTCCTCGAAACAGACGGCACGGCAAGAACCTGGCTCTCCAAGCTGGCTTGGCGCTCTGCTAACCTCGTCATCGCCGTTGTCAGCTCGGGAAGGGTCTGAAGCACTGAATCCAGAGAAGCCTGCAAGCTGGCCGTGGTAGGCCTCTTTGCTTTTGGAGTGCCACTGTCTGTATCGGTACCCCCATTTGGAGCTCGACGCCTTGGCGGCCTTTTTGGAGGGGTTTGCATCTCCCTCGCCGCAGCCCCTTCTGCAGAATACCAACCTTCTGAAAGCTCCTGGTCCTGCACCACCATAGCATGAGCCCACTCTCGAGCTGCATTCAAAAGGCCCCTTGACTCTGGTGTTGCAAAAGGATCCTCTGCTGAAAAAGTCGCTGCTAACTCCTCCACTTCTGCTGGCAGTCTGAACTGCTGCGCTACGCTCAGCTCTAAATCCACCAGCAAAACATCTAGGCTTGCACCTATTGGGCTCTCTCCAGTGTCCTCGTCCAAAACTCCTGGGACTGTGACCTGCGTGGATGGCCCTACCAGACCAACAGTGCTGCCCTGCGCCTCTGCCAACACTTCGGCAGGCAAGAAACCCACAGGCAACGCAACAAGGAGCCTTCCCCGCTCTCTTCATAACCACGTAAGCCACAGCCTCTGCATGGCCATCTTCGTCTCCACCAATGGCCCACTCCAGAATGTACTTGACCTTCTGCTGATCCAAAGGTACCAAGGCCTCGTACTCCAACTCTGCCATATCTACGCTCATCACTGCACACTAGGGAACTCAACCTCTGCGCCTTCACAATATGCCCTTGCCTCCGTCTCGGAGGGGAATGAATGTGAGAGTGAAGAGGAATTTCGCAAATCCCCCACAATCCCGTGGTACGCTGCTGAGGTGGTGACCACAGTGGGAGTAGAGATGCTGTCGACCCGCAGGATAACGTAAAACCTGGGGCGCAATGGCAACTGCTCTGACCTGTTGGGTGAGCCCACTCGGCCTGACAAGACTGCTCTTGCCCACTGACCAGCACGGTAGGCCCTACGAATCCTCCTCTCTGATGATTCCACTGTGCCAGCCAAACGAGAGGTAGAATCAAGCAGATAGCCAGGGCAAGAAGACCTGAAAGAAGCCTCGATCTCTGCCCTTGTCTCAGGCCTGCTCCTCCTCCCGCTCCCACCTTCGGAACCCAGTACAGAGAAGGAAGCTGGTGTGCCAGCCTCTGACTGGGCTTGAGATGCCTCTGTGATCTCAGTGACAAAGCGAGTAGCTTGTGCAGCAGGCCCTGACACGGAGATTTGCAGCCCCCTAAGTCTGATGCTGATGTCAACGACGTCGTGATCTGAGGAGGGGCTGCTCATGCAAATAGCCAGCTAGTCTGCTGCTGGCTACCACAGAAACCGTGGGATTTGGTGGTTCTGCTGATGCAGATGAAGATATGGGATGTAGCAACCAAAAGACAGTGAAGATCCCAGAAATCCAGCCAAGCAGGAACAACAGGAAAAAGGTTGACAGGGGAAACTGGCCACAGTAAACCGGACAACCCAATCCCCAAAAGTTTGTTTTTGCACCCTGCACAGCGAAACCAAAAAGCGAAATCACTCGGTCCATCCACTATGCTTGAGTTTGAAACGACATCACATGCTGCTTAAAAACATTCGGAAACGGAAGCCGTGAAATTGGGAAACTTTCGAGATACAACCACAGAACGCTAATGTGAATTTTCCACCATCCGCTGAGCTCTGCAATGGTGATCCCTCATGAAGAACAGTTGAAGTTAAGATCCTGTTCCATATATTGGCCAGAGGGGGTGGCAATTTTGATCCCTAATGAAAATAAGTGCAAGTTAAGATGTTATTCAATACATTGGCCAGAGAAGGTGGCAGTATTGCTCCCTTATGAAAAAAGTTTTGGTTACTATTCCCATCAATGTATTGCTCAAAGGGGGTGGCGGTTTTGATACCTCATGAAGATAAGTTGAAGTTCAGATCCTGTTCCAGAGGGGGTGGCATTCTGGATCCCTTAAAAATTAAACAGACTATATCCACCAATGTATTGCTCAGAGGGGGTGGCAGTTTTGATCTCTCATGAAGATAGCATGGAGTTAAAATTCTATTCAATATCTTGGCCAGAGGGGGTGGCTGTTTTGATCCCTCATGAAGATAAGTTGAAGTTAAGATCCTATTCAATGCATTGGCCAGAGAAGGTGACCGTTTTGATCTCCTTTTTTCAATAAGTTTAGGTTTAGGTTACTATGTCCATCAATGTATTGCCCAGAGAGGGTGGCAGTTTTGATCCCTCATGCAGATAAGTTGAAGTTAAGATCATGTTCCATATATTGGTTAGAGGGGGTGGTTGTTTTCATCCTGAATGAAGATAAGTTCAAGTTAAGATCCTATTCAATATATTGGCCAGAGGGAGTGGCAGTTTAGATCCCTTAAACTTCAACGGACTACACCCATCCATGTATTTCTCAGAGGGGTGGCAGTGATATCCCCATGAAATAACCCTAAAAATCGCCTATAAACTGATTGACATTTATATACCCATTATAGCCTAAAGGGAATAAGTGACACCCAGAAATATCCCCATAGGACTGTATCTCCCCATGATTCCCCTTGGGTTTTAACCAACGGTGCCCCGGATCAACTCCTCCATGGTGTGCTTCGTGGTGGCCCGGATCAGCCAGCCGTCTTCTTCATGGATGAGCTCGTACCTGAGGGAAAAATGAAGTGCCAACGAAGCACCAGATGGGGATGAAACTTGTGATATGGGGATTGAACTCAAGAAAAAGAAGATTTTGTTTCATACACTCCAACAGATGGCCTGCTAGTACGTAAGTAGAAAAATTAGGGATTTCACTAGCAATAGTTTGGTTTTCAGGAACAAAGAAAAATCACACGGTGGGGGGGTCCAACCGAAATGAATGGGGGTTGACATTGACCGACCAACTTTTGGCAACATGTTTTTTCCATTCAAGTGCAGGCTTAAGCAACAACCAACCAACATACCACTGGGTATTTAACAGTTCGCCATGGAAAATCACCATATTTAATAGGTAAACATAGGTAAACCATCTATAAATGGACCATTTTCCATGGCTATGTTAAATAACCAGATGGTAATTGCGGCAGAATAATTGTACTGATTGAAACCCATGTTTCTCGACCCCAAATTTCCAAACAAAACAAACCCGAATTTGCCCTTTCGTCTTTTTTTCTGTGCGAGGTGCTAGTTTTTCGCCGCTGAAAGTCATGGGAAAGTCAAGGCAATAATAGGTCATGAAACCACACGAAAAGTTTGAAGATGAAAGCTTCACCCAAGACTTCTAACAGCTGAAACCTCACCATGATTTAAAACATCATTTTAAAGCCAGAATTAAATTAATCTTGGAGGTGTCCGTCCCACTAAAACATTATTCTCCGAGGTTTGGGAATCCCAACATCCAACAGGACACAAAAGATATACAAGAATATCCCAACCCTTGCCTGCAACATGGGAATGTATAAAGTTTCATTGCAAATCCATTGAACAAAGATGAAATCTCAGTGTTTCAGCTCGAAATTCCCTTTGAAATCCAACCAAAAATCCATTGCAAATCCACGCAAAGTCATCCAACCCATGGGGTCCCACCGCTGCTTTTCGGAGTTGGAGCTTTCTACCACTTCTAAGAGATCCTGCGGGACAGAGGACTCAGAGGACCTGATGGAATTCAACATCTGCTGGAAAAAGGAGCTTCGAGGATTTCCTTTTTGGGACCCATTCGATCTTCCAGTAGCAAACTCTTTTCCAACAGATGAGTTTGCTCCACAAAAAAGGGGCCCAGCGTTAAGTCTCCTCTGCTTGCACATTGCCAAAGAGATCTCGAATCGCCAGAAGTTCATTCACTGAGACGAAGCCTGTGTCCGCTGGGCATGGACACCAGTGAGGTCGCAGATGGGCCGGTTTGGTACATAAAAATCATAGTAGCCTCAGAAAGATACAAAGGCGAATTATCACTGGTTTAGTAGGATGCGAATCTGATCTGGGTTACCATACATTTACCCAGAAAGGTTCTTGACAAAATGGGGGTTTCCTTCATGAATTACAGTAACCAGTGGTGCATTTGTAGCAGACACTTGGCAAATCGACCAAGAAACAATTTCGGGCGCCAAAACTTCACTCGCTTCAAAAAACATGCAGCGGAATCAGCAGCGCAGCTTTTCTCGGCTTTTTTTTTCCATTCATTCAAGGAAACTACCCTCTGGTAATGACTAACAGTTTGCTATTGAAAATCACCATAGAAATAGTGAATTTTCCCATAAAAAATGGGTGGATCTTTCCACTTCGCAAACTGTTCGTCATTACCAGAGGCTAAAATCAGACCCATCCCACCATAGATTTCCGGATCCGGTCAGTAAAATCGATGTTAACTGACTCAATGATGGGGGCCATGCGTATCCCACAAAAAATGCCCATTTCGAAATTCATTTCTTAATGATTATAGCGCTATAAATCCAATCTTTTACCCATGTTTCATTTGACCATCGTAGTCGTTGTTAGTCGTTGTTGGCAGGCGATCGCGGCGATCGCTACGCCCCACCTCCATTGGTTATGCTGAGGTCTAACTGTTTGGCGCCGTGGCGCAAAACATAAGACCTCGGCGAAGGATAGGAAGAATTAGACCACAAGAGGCCATGAAACAACGATTTTACTGTGAAGAATGGGATGGATTTAACGAAAAACATGGTGATTGAAGCATAATAAATTGTGAATTTACCCAACAACTTGGATTTTACCATCATGGGATTTAAGCATCATTAATTTGGATTTCTAGACTATGTAACATTGGGATTTTGCCAATCTTGGCCCTCAAAATGAATAGATCTAGTATTAAACCAAGGGATCTGGGGATGTATATAAAAAAATAGGGATTGTAGCAATACACAGTTCCTTACCACTTGCCAGGATCGTCATCGAAGTACCCTCTGTCGATCTAAGTTGGAAATGAGAAATGTTCAAGTTGTGTTTGGGAATGATCAAGGATCTGACAAATGAACAGTCGACTGCTCCATGATGGGAATGCTCAGATAGATGATCATCCTAGGAATCAGAAGGTATCGGTAGTCAGGTTTGTAGTCCCATGTTTAGGGAGTACCGCAGTCTGGGAAGTCAACCATGTTTTTTGTCGTTAGCTGCACCTAGTAGCAATTCCTCGCATAGCCCAAATACATAGTTTACAGTGCTACAAAACGACCGCCTCATGGTCAGAATGGTCCGCAAATCGTTGGGAATTCGGAATGTCCGGAAAGATTCTTATCACTCTGGGACTCTGGGTGGGTGGATCAACTGGGTGCATGGTGCACAGCAAAAGTGTCATGTCCTCGGTCCTCGATGACTTGCCATGATACCCAGCTACCAGAGGATGCTGGGAAGCCACAGGAAACCATGGGGCTCCCGACAGTTTTTTGCTCAGAACCGTGCGAGCATCGTCAGTCTCCCTATGCAAGTGGGAATGACGTTCAAATGCATGGGGAACGTTCAAACCTGGGAATGTTGTTTTGAATCAGTTTTTTATACTACATAATACATATTATGTTATATATATACATACACATATATTTCACATATATACATACATACATGTATACATATATACATATATACATATATACATATATATATACATATAGACATATAGACATATAGACATATATACATATATACATATATACATATATACATATATACATATATACATATATACATATACATATATACATCTATACATATATATATATACATATATACATTTATACATATATACATATATACATATATACATATACACATATACACATATAGACATATAGACGTATATACATATATACGTATATACGTATATACCTATATACAAATATACATATATATATATATATATATACATTTATACATATATACATATATACATATGTACATATGTACGTATATACGTATGTACATATGTACGTATGTACGTATGTAGGTATGCAGGTATGTAGGTATGTAGGTATGTAGGTAGGTATGTATGCACGTACGTACGTATGTACGTATGTACGTATGTACGTATGTACGTATGTAGGTATGTAGGTATGTAGGTATGTAGGTATGTAGGTAGGTATGTATGTACGTACGTACGTATGTACGTATGTACCTATGTACGTATGTACGTATGTACGTATGTAAGTATGTACATATGAATGTATGTATGTATGTATGTATCTATCTATCTATCTATGTATCTATGTATCTATGTATCTATCTATCTATGTATATATGTATCTATGTATCTATGTATCTATGTATCTATGTATCTATGTATCTATGTATCTATGTATCTATGTATCTATGTATCTATGTATCTATGTATCTATGTATCTATGTAT
>Ga0126342_10005654_pt1:0-20000 | contig 21913 bp, 26 predicted proteins | sample Cyp1metagenome_FD_92528 | JGI IMG/M metagenome (GOLD analysis project Ga0126342, IMG submission 92528) | Coral microbial communities from Lord Howe Island, Old Settlement Bay, Australia - Cyphastrea 1 metagenome | ecosystem: Host-associated > Invertebrates > Cnidaria > Coral ... | reverse complement strand
CGATCCCCGCTTGGGCGGGGGGACCGATTTTTAGCCCCGGGAAAAAAAGTTTAGCCCTGAAAAGGTTTTTTTTTAGCCACGTAAATAGGTTTAGCCACGAAAAATCAACATTTTAGCCACGTAAAAAAAAAGGAAAAAATATAAGGTAGAATAGAATATTTTTATATGTGTTTTAAAGTTTTTGTTATAAATTTTGATTTTTTTGCATAAACTTTGATACAAGATTTTTTTGATTTTTTTTGTATCTTTTTTAGAAAGGATGATGGTACAAAACGATGATTTTGGGTACGAAAGGATTTCTTTTCGGGTCTATTATTATATCGATAGTGCTGCGCCGAACAGGTGCATGGAGGCGCCGCATAGGTGCATGATGGTGCATGATATTTATAGTTTATCAAAGTATATGGGACTTTTGTTTTTAGTCTTTTAGTTCTCTACTTTTTTTTCTGATGAGCTTTTCTTTTTTTATTTCCCATTTTGGTACAAAACCAGGATTTCTCGATACCAAACGATGATTTCTTGGTACGAAACGATGATCCCCATACCAAACGATGATTTCTCGGTACGAAACGATGTTTTCGTGGCTATAGAATCCTGGAAAAATTACGTGGCTAAGAAAGGCTGCCCTTGGGCGGGCCAGCAAAAACTATAGCCAGCCAAGAATTAGCAACGTTAAATGGAAAAATAAGCTTCGGTGGTATCCCCAACAGCCGCAGAATTTTGTTTGTACATATCATTTTGAAAAACAAAAAGGAAAAAAAACAACTTCCACGGAACCTTCTCCAGGACCCGTTGAACCTGACCTGGCCCTGCACCGAAGATCTCCAGGACCTTCTGTGCAACCTTCTCCGGAACCCTTTGAACCTGACTTGGCTTTGCACCAAGGCTTCCTGGAACCTTCTCCGCAACCTTCTGCGGAACCCTGCTGGGCCTGACCTGGCTCTGCACCAAAGCCTCCCGCAAGACCTTCTCCGGAACCTTCTCCGGAACCACGTTGAACCTGACCTGGCTCTGCACCAAAGCCTCCTGGAACCTTCTGCGGAACCTTCTCCGGAACCCCGTTGAACCTCACCTAGCGCTGCACCAAAGCCTCCCGGGACCACCTGCGGAACGTTCTCCGGAACCCTGTCATCTTCTCTGGAACTGGGGGTCATACACTTGTTGATCTTCGAGAAAAAAGCGAGAGGGAGCCGCTTCAAGAAGAAATCCACAGCAGCTGAAGTTGGGCTCCAGAGGCCTTCGCGCGGTGCTTCAGGCAATGGTATCACGGCTGAAGGCATACCGCAAGGAATTTGCCAATCAGTGCCAGGTGGTAGCTCTCATGTTGCTACCCACGACGGTGAGCTTTGTTGGTGGAGAACTACGTTCACCGTGAACTCCGACTGACAGGCGTGCAGCCTCCACCTACACCGCAGAAGTCCAAAGAGGTGTATCCGTATGACGCAGTGGCACTCGCAATGTCCTTGCTGCGACAAGCCTCCACCATGAATGACGATGAACTTCGTCCACGAGAAAAAAAAACGTCAGCAAGAGTCTATACGGACGACGCTCAGCAATGCAGCGCATGAAACAAAGAAAACGATCCATTGCAGGGAGAATGCTGGAGGGAGAAACAGATTGTCTGTCAGATCACTTTTTGGATCATTTGTCAGAGCATAGGCTGTGTTTTCAAGCTGATAGATATGGCGAAACGGCTTCGTCTTATTTTAGTCTAAGGCTTGGCGTCTATGAATTCTGCAATTCTACTGGGCCGCCCCGCTTCCACGCCATTTTTGCTTCAGCGCCAGGGGAAGAGGCGGGCACCATTGCTGCTGCTTTCTCCATCTCTGATGACCGATGTAAAGCCGTTTTGGACACGATTCGTGTCACGATGCTTGCCATGTTTACCACTGGCATGTCTCGTGTCTCGACCTGCTTAAACATCAGGAATTCCTTGGATGTTTCAGAACGCCGCGGGATGCAGCTGTGGCTTGGGATCGAAGAGCACGTCGAGCTGAATGGCCAGTGCTTAATTTCCCCGTGGATGGAGAGGAGGAGATGCAATGGGGAGTGCTCAATCCGTAAAAAAACATTACTCTCCTTACTGTTCGTGACTGTTAATTCTGCTCTATTCCGGGTAGATTCCATGTTACCTCTAATTGAACTTGATTTCCGGTTTCCAAGTTTTCCAAATTTGATTCTCGCAAAGTCGCAAAGAGTGCTGCAGGAGGGGCCAACTCTGTGCGAAATCTCAGTGCTGACATCATTCCAGGAACGGAATTTATAGACCTTGCATTGGATTCCTTGAAGACATTCACTGCAATACCGAGGTTGCAGGATAGATTCACCTTCTACAGATCCAAAGGCGTGGCCTGGATGCCGGGTGCCGGTAAAAATGTTGACGTGTGACTTTGGCACAGAACTTGGGGCCGTCACAAGATTCTGAGATCGGTCGCAGGTTTCCCTTATCCTCCCACTTCAGCGGCCTGGCGACGCTTGGCAAATCTTGGCATGCAGGGCCAGTTGACAGAAAATAAGAGAAACATTCGCAAACAACCTGCAAAGTATCACTAAACCGTTACATTTGACCAAGGACGAAATCAATTGCAGGATTTGCTGAAGTTGAATGTCACGGGTGTTTGGAGGCGGGGGAAAGGGTTTCAAGACATCCTGACATTTGAAGTACAGCGATGCAGCATGCCAAATTTTGATCTAGCAAAACATTTGCTTTGCCATCAAAAAAGGGGTAATGCTGAATTCGAAACAATCCGTACAGGTCCTTACACTTTCCAAATTCCAGCTGGCCTTTTCTCGTCTTGTTTAGAAGCAATTTCCAAAGGTTTAACTCATTACAGTTTCTGAGAAATCCGTTCATTTCTGGATTTAGCACCGCCATTTGTGCAACAAGATCTTTGATCTCTCGGCATCTTTGCACCTTTCGTCACTTTTCCGACTTGGGATCTGTCAAATTGCCTACATACCTTTGGCATCCTTCGGTCCGATAGTTGTTCAAAGTCATTCTAAGTTCCCGTCGTCAAATTCCTCCAAAGTTTGTCATGCCACGACATGCCACGACATGCCACGACATGCCACGCCCCATGCTGTCCTGATCTTCCTGATCTTCCTCTGTGCATCTGCCAGGTCCCAGTGGATGCTCCAGTTGGACGATCTTCAGAGGAGCCCAGGAGATGAACTCTGCTGGTCCTTTCATCCACACAGCTTCGCTGTGTCCAAGACAAAGGGAGCGTCCCTAGGATCCACATAGTTTCACCATGTTTCACCACATTTCACACCACATGTTTTCACCATACCGGGTTCCTCCATATGTTTTTCACCATATATGTTTCCCATAGAGAATTCCAAAACCTTTGTATAGATTTGACACTTCTTCCAACACATGTTAGGCCTCAGATTTTGCTCAGATGCAAGAGAAGTTTGCAAACTGCGGGTCGGAGTGATGCGGATCCGAGGAACAAAGAAATGGGTCCTGTCAAAAAGCCAAGCGCTTTAGAGACCTTCAGCAGCAATGCAGGCCTCATGAAGAGCCTCCGCACTTGTCACCTGGCATCATCTGGCGCTCCCAAATCAAGATCACAGCCGAGCATTTCAGGTCGTCCCAGTGTGCGAAAGAATGCGGCGACAGCAAAGTCTTCATCAAATGCTCACATTTTTTATTTTGCAGCCTTTCTCTTTGTTTTTTGTTGGTGCATGTTGATACAATTGAACAAGACTCGTCTCGGTGATGCCTCTAAGGTCTTGAACGATGTGGTGATCCAGCGTGTTCGCCCGAGACCTTGCGTGGTGAATGCAAGTTTCACGATGATTCGATGATCTTTCAAGGTCGGAAGGGGGAAGGAAAGGAGGTTGCAAGACATCTTGAGACGCATTGCACAGACTTTCTGAGTTACAAGATTGCATCAGATTGCATCAGATTGCATCTTTTGAGTTAAGAAATGTTAAGAGCAGAAAACTTGGGAAGCTGCGACAGGAGGTGGCAGTTGGATTGCCAACTTCCCAGCCACAGTTGCAGCAGCAGCTTGGATTTGCCGAAATCAGCTTTCTTGTTCTGTTTTCTTTACATCGGTTTGCATCCATTTTACTTGTGTTTTCCTAAGCTCGTGCAGTTTCCAGGTGTTTGTGAATTGCAGGGAATGTCCCTCATTCACCACATCTGGAAGATCATTGTCGAATTATTGTCTGTGCAGGCGATCTACCAACGCTTTGCCCCTGGGGGCGTGGTCTACGATGCCTGTGCTGGCTGGGGCGGCCGTTTGCTTGGAGCGCCACTTGTCCCACAATGTCCCACAGAACGGGTGTCAAGATTTATCAAAGCAAATTTGCTGTACTGAACAACATGCAAAGAACAATCTATAGCCCAATATCTATGAAATATCGAAGACACCACTGTTTTGTAATAAAAATTGCAAATCACATGTATTTCTTTGTTTTGAGAGCTTTGACTTTGGCACACAGGGAAAGGGGAGGAGTAAGCTGTTAAAGAGCAACTGGCATGGCCTCGATTTCTGTTGTAAACAAGTTCTGTTGTAAATATCCGGAACCAAAAGGCTGACGACACGAAGATTTTTTTGTGCTGGCACGAGGTTTTGGACTAAAAATGGTTGTGGAAGGTGTTGCAGATGCCTCTCACCAGAGCATAGTGGAAGGTGTTTACGATATCTCTGCTGCCCTGTGCACTGCAAGGCGATTAGGTGGTGTGCGCAAATACATTGCGTGCGAGCCAAGTTCAAAGACCTTTGCTGGTTTGGAGGAGGGTAAACCAGACACAATTCCAACAGCAACGTGTATTGAAGTCCTTAAATCATCTTAAATCATCTTAAATCCATTTACCTCATGTTTTTTATGAGACATGGTCAGAATGGTCAGACGTTGTTACATCCAGACTGAAAACTCTTAGCAATATCCAATCTTCACGGATTTCATCCTGACATGTCCTGACCCAGGAGTTGAGCAACTTGCTCTCACCATTGGAGGTAGAGCTTCACCGTTGTGGCAGTGAGGACACCATGGAACAGGGAACAAGTGAACCAGAATGAACCAGAATGAACCAGGTGTTTATAATGTGTTTAATCACCAAGTGGAACTTCGTGACCAATGGACAGGAAGACACCTAGTTGTTGGAATCATTTTGGTGCCATTTTTGTTTTCAAGTCGACCGACCAGCAAACTTGCGAGAAGCAACCACAAACCAGGACTTTGATGTTGAAGAAGAGGTGGATGTGGCGTTCACTTCACCACCTTATTTCAATACCGCGTCTTGAAACTGAGCACGGCTGCCCGTGTATTTTGAAAAATACTTAAAATCTATGAGCGTTTAAGACTCACAGGTTCTTTTGAAAGAGACCGAATATGCCACGGTCACCATTTGAGTCACTTCCAGCGTGCTCAGGAATGGTACAGCGACGAGCGAACGCAAAGCCATGTTCGCTTTCCCACCGTCGAGGACGGGGCGTGTGATTTGTGTGATTTATTTCGAGGATCTTCGAAAACTATGACCGAACTATGACGGTCTCGTTGGTCTTGGGATTTACTTCGAGAACTATTTCTTTCCTGCTCCAGCTGTCCTGGAGGCGTGGCGAAATGGCTTTTTGCAGCCAATGCTTGCGAAGATGGTCACAGCTTTGCGACCTGGAGGCAGACGTTGCCACGTTGCCAACACAGCCGAGAAAACGTTCAAAACGTTCACAGAGATCACCTACATTTTATGGACTACCGTATGACACGGTAAATTGTTCTCGTTGCATTTTGACCAAACGTCTTCACGTTGGAGGTTGTGTTTCTTTTATTGAAGACAAGTAATGACAAGAACGCCCATGGCATCCCACGGCTTTCGGATGTCTGACTGATTCGACTGATCAGACAGGTCACTTGATACTCTCTGTGACTACTCGTCGTGCGCATCGCCGTTCTGGCCTGGACGCTAGACTCACAAGCAGTGCCCGTTGACATCTCCCGCATCTCCTCAGTCTAAGAGACAAGAAGAGGACAATGTCATGAATGTCATCATATGCAAGGACCAGTGAAGTCTATGTTTTGACTGTATCTACAGGTGCAAAACTCATCTCAATGTGTGTTTGACATTTCAAGCAGAAGTCCTACGTGATCAAAGTGAAACATCAAAGTGAAACCCAAAAATGACATAAAGAAAGCCACGCAAAACAAAAAGGGAGCTGCTAAGGGATGAGATGCATAAACCGGTATTCACCTTTCGTGTTTCAGATTTCAAAGATTTCAATCATCTCAAGACGCCTGTGGTCAAGCAATTCCATCAAGCCCTTCCAAGGATCTTGAAGGTGATGTCCACCAAATTGTCGAAGAACTGGGGCTTGTTCAAGACGGGGCTGCATTTGCAGAATGTTTACTTTGGATCGCTTGAAAGACACTTCTATGGCACTTTCTGTTTTGCAAAAGGTTGCACATTTTCGCACATTATTACACCTGATAAGTACATTACATTGTGATCGTTGTAAGTTGTAAGTATGTTGTTTTATGTTCCTTTTTGTTCCCTCTTACGGTCCCTTTCGTGCCATTCTTGTGCCACAGGAGCCGACGTTGACCATGCTAAAGACTGGCACAGACAACGGACGGAAGGGACGGCCGATCTTTGTTTGGAAGAAAGCTGCCGGGTAAAAAAAAGAAAAAACAAGCCGCGAGCCGCGTTGCAGCGTGAGTATGCATTGGTGTCGTTTCAAAACAGCTGCACTTTTAATATGTTTTGATATGTTTTAATCACATGCGATTTTTATCTCCTGCAGCTCTGCAGTTTCTCTTTTTCATGGGGAGCGCTATGGAACGCTTCAGATCGCTTTAGATTGCTCGCGCAGGAAAGATCTGAACCATGAAACGTGGGACTTTCCTGAAAGAATGTACATAGCAGGGCAGTCTTCAGGACACGGTGCACTCCTTTGTCTCGTCCAAAGCATCGTGGTTTCTTCAAGTTGTAGAGCTTCGCACACCGGCGATGCCATAAGGGTTATGTATAGTAGTGTGAACGTTGGTGTTGTTCATGTGCTCGGCGCGTGCGTGCAGGTGCAGAGTACAGGATGATGTGCTTTTCATGCGCTCCTTCTTCTTCTTCTTGTTCTTGTTCTTGCTGTTCTTGCACCACATCTTATTTTCGCATTTTTGTGGGCCCCAAAAATCGTCACGTGGGTGGTGTTTTCGCGTTTTTTGATATTCCCGGAGCAAAAAAACACTGTAAATACCGATGTGTTTTGCGCCTCGGGCCCAAAACCACGGTATTTACGATGTTTTTTTGCCTCTGGTAGCAAAAATCACGGTATTTGCAGTGTTGATTGGCCTGCGCCTAGCAAAAACACTGGTATTTACGTAGTTTTCAGCATGTTGCAAGAAGAACTTGTTCCGTGCCAAAGGCGCAAAATCCACTGTAAATTACAATGCTTTGGCTCTTCGCAAGCACCAAAAAACAGCAAACATCCGCCAAAAAGTGCCCAAAATAGGTCTTGCAATTTTACCACCGTTTTTTTCCCGCCCAGGACCCCAAAAAACGTGAAAACACCACCAGAGTGAAGGATTTTGGGGGAGGTCGGTGGCATCGCTTTCAGTGGTCTTTGAACCCGTCTGTGCTGCCGCGGCTTCGACTCCGACTCCTCTGTAGTAGGGCATGTCGTGGCCATGTGATCCCGTCCACCGCATGTCCAACATTTCTTTTCTCCATCAAGTTGATGTCCGAAAGGACAACCACGGCCCCTTCTGCAGACCTTTGGCTGGCCCTCTGCCATCACTTCTTTCTTCCTTGCCTGTTGTCCCATCTGTTCCAACTCCGCGAGAAAATGTTCATTGTATTGCGTCACCGTCTCCAATGTTGGGACTGTCTCCACCATGAGCGAGCTCTTGACCAAGGAGAGGCGAAAGTTGAGGTCTGGATGGCTGGTGACAATGCGCTTGACCAAACGCCCCAATCCCTTCATAAGGATGGAGCTATCAGGTATTGAAACTCCAACTTCCAATGCCCTCCCTTTCCACCTGATCCAACGTCTCAGCTGCAAAATCACCAATGCCACCGAGTTTGCTTCCACAGGCGCCTCAAGTGCAGAAAGGATGGCACTGCGCTCGGTCAACCCAGCAGGCTGGAACTGCAGCATTGCACGAGACAGAATGCTAAGTGCCATGACCTATTGGAAGCTATCAACTCCTCCCTCAGTGACTCTGGAAGAGCGCTCAGAAGCAGTGACGAAGCTCGCCTCTCAAGCCTGGACCATTTCTTCTGCTGAAGTTCAGGGGCGGGCTTTGGAGTACCTGTCAACCTCTGGATTGGCGACAGCTTCATGTCGGTGGTCATACCATGCATGTGCGGTTGACACCGTCAGGTCCCACCACATCTCACTTGTAGAACTCAAATCTACCATGTGGGGGTGAAGACAAATCACCCAGTCTCCAAAATCGATGGGTGCTGTCTCAGGACTCCATTCTGCCAACATCGGAAGGTCTGAGACAAACCTCACCACTTCGACTTCATCTCCTCGGCCTTCATCCTTGGAGACCACAATCTGCTTCTGAAGCTCCTGCATGCCTTGCATCAACTTCAGCATGATCTTCATGGACTGCTTGTCTACGCCCTCCTTTGGTCTGCCATTCTTCTGTCGCTCATCCGATGATTGCTCACTCTCGGATTCGCCTTGTCGGGACGGCTGCTGCCCGATCCTCCTGCGTCCTTCGACCTTGCTGGGCTGCTGCCCCGTCCTCAAAGTGCATGTGATGACTTTTTCTTCTCCAAAGCTTCCATCAACTCTTGATGCTCTTGACGAAGTCTTTGGTTTTCATGTTGTGACGCACGCAGCTGAAGCCCTAGCTGTTCTATGCTATGCTCAACCTGCATCCTCCTCATGTATTCTCTCTGCCTCACCTCATGTTCACCTTGTGCAGGTCTTATCGACTGAAGCAGCCCTTTGAGCCAACCTGGAACTGCTTGCCGTTCAGCTCCCCCATGCCCAGGTTCTCCAATCGCTTGACCATTCCACGAAGATGGAGGTGATGCAAATGGTACTTGATGAATCTCACGAAGTCTTGCAGACTGCTCTGGTGAGAAGAGAGGCAACATGCTCTGAACCTGTCCCTCTGGCGTCACAAGTGAAACTGGCGGTCCATTGGGTGTTGCCATTCTTTCGCTCTTCGCAACTTCTGGTGTGCTTGGGGTTCCCTTTTGGTCTCTATTTGACCTCTCCTTTGACTTCTGATCTCGACTACTGGGTTCTGCAACTGCACTTGGGGATCTAGAAATCTTTGCTACATCTGACTGCTGACCCTCCCTCACCCCGTGTCCCCAAGGCCAACGCTTGGGAAGCTGGTACAAGTTCTTGTCCCACCAGTTCCAAGCCCTTCTCAGCCGTAGCTCCTCTCGGCCCCAGCGCCCGCTGCCTCCTCAGCGCCGTCAGCCATCAGCTCAGCGCCAGCTGCCACCACGGCATCAGCAGCCACAGTGCCAGCACCGCCGTGCACATCAGCCGCAACACCACCGCTAGCTTCTTGCGCTACTGCGCCATCAGGTGCCACGTCTCTACGTCTACGCATGATTTCAGAAGTCATTTTTGGCTTTGTACAAGCTCTTTGGGCTCATAACCTACGTTTCCCCAAGTGTCCAAATGCCAACAAGTGAACCGTCCTGGAACCCTGAATAGCACTGACCCAAAAATCTGAGGAAAAATATGTTTCTGCCCCAAACCAAACCAAAGGATCTCCAACCTGACCACGCAGCAACCTCAGCTGCCAGCTGCTGCACCTTTGTCCAGTCTGTCATCAAAAGGGCTTCGGCTCGGCCCCGATGCAAGTTCCATGCGAATCCACTTCAGGATCTGTGAGTGCAAAATGTAAATGAATTTCCATATGGAAAAATTGGATTGATAGGGGTGTATGGCTTTGTGTTCATACGCAATTATAATTCAGCCAGATTTTGATGGTGAGAACATGGGAGATGAAGTTCAATGTGGTGTTGTGTATTGTGGTGAGATCCAATGCAACATTTTGCAACACTTTGCAACACCTTGCAATGTATCTATCAAGAAGCCTTTTAGCTTTTACATGTTCTAAAATTGAAAGACGCATATACGTATTCGAAAACAGATGCAGATGAATGAAGAGATCAGGATGACAAAGGATGTGCAAAGTTGAGAGCTGCAAAGCAGCTGGCAGTCAGAGTTGATGGTTGTTTTTCGAGTTCGGCATCTGACATTTGATATTCCCGGTCCCAACCGGCACAAAGCTTTTGGTGCTGACTTCGTTTACAAAGTGGCCATACAACTCCGAACCCACAACACGTGGGATGAGTCTCACATATCGCGTCTCTTTAAAGTGTCCTTGTGTCTCCTTTGACCATTTCATGTCTATTTCCATGATTTTTCCATGTACTTTCATTAGTTTCTCTCCACTCTACTCTTGCCATCAGTTCACTCAAGTTTTTTATGTTTTCATACAAGAAACAACTCGCTCCTGGACCTTTGTTAGATGGCCTACCAAGCCAAGCGAAGGCAACCCGGTGGCAGCGGAAATCGTATTGTTGGTGGTTTCCAGATGTTTCCATGGTCGAGCCCCTGCATACAACATGGTACGGCATGCTACAACTGACATCAGCTGACATTAGCTGAGAACTGTTGGGGACTGGCATGATTTGCGGCTCAAAGCGCGAACCCGCGCAGATCGGAGAACAGTGCAGGCGTCTACTTGGAGACAACGAATGTCATGCCATGTCGCAACATGTGTCAAGTCAGATCCTCCCCATTGGAATTCTAGACGCAATTCATGGATTTGACTCTAAATTTCAAACAGTAGCAAGACACTTTAACAACACCTGCACTCCAAATCGTTTTGCTTTACATGCTTTAAAAACTGACGTGCGTGCATACTTTATGACTCGGCATGTCCCACGGCCAAAGAGGTAGGAGACGGTTGCTTAATCGCTTGGAAAAATTGGACATCAGTACTCAGACCATTTTTTCGGGTCGGATCAGAAGTAAGCCTCGCCATTCTCGCAGGTTGCCGTGGAGATGTGCCGTTTCCTCAGAAGGTGTGTTAGATTTCGATTGTCTGTCTACTCCACAAGTCAGGTAGTTTGCCTGGTATTTGGAGCAAGCTGCGTCTTCATTTTTCCGAGGCTGGTTTAGATTGCCAGATAGGAGGAAAATATCGCAAATTGGATGCAGCATTTGAGTTTTACAAAGCAAAAGGGACCACAGCAGCAGCAGCAGCAGCAGCAGCAGCAGCAGCAGCAGCAGCAGCAGCCAAAGATTGTACCAGAGGTAGTGTTACTTTCTTGTAGCTCCTGTGACAAACAAAGCCCGATGCAAAGCTTCTCATGAAGGATGTTTTGACGAATGTTGTTCGGAAGGTTGAAACCATGTGTTTGTTTCATATCATTCTCGCTGCAGATTTGGAACCACCATAGCCTCCATAGAATGAAGTGGAAACAGTATGAAACAGTGTCACAGATCATACCTGCGGTTCAAAGTTGCCATTCGTTCAAGTTGCAACTGCCACTGTGCAACTTAGTCTGCCAGGTCCAGCGGCTCAGCATAGGGCCTAGCCGCCTAGCCAAGCAGACTACTGAAAAGAGGAGAAAGACGGAGAAAGAGGAAAAAAAGGAAAAAAAAAATATCATCAGCGAAATCGTTGTGGGAGTCTTTATGTCGCTTTTTGTCATGGTCTTTTCTGAGCCGTCTCCGGCTTTGTTCAGGCAATTCCACGGCCTGCTCGAAAGAAGGCCGGACCTTTGAATCCTGGTTTCATCCGTTTCATCATCGGTTTCATCATCGGTTTCATCCGGTTTCCATGAAGCAGTTCTGGAACTTGTCACAGGTGCTTGAGCCTTTTGCATTTGAAGTAGATGAGAGTGACCATTGCACCTCGGCCATCTAAATGATACTCCGAAGCAATCACTGTTTGAATTTGGATCCACAAGAAGGATCATACAAACAGAAAACACGCGTTTGTCTTGTTTGTTACAAATTAGAGATACGCTCTCGAGGATGATTATGATGATTTGTGCTGTCAATCTGAGGTGAAACACCCGGTGTGGCGTACAAGACAGCGCCTGAGACTGCGAAACGTTGAGAGCGCCGAGCGACGCCGATTCGTGTCGATTCATTCATCGATGTCTAGGCACATCGCCTTCCTGCTACGGGAGATTGCACAGGAAAAGTTCCAGGAACCCTGGAGGCCGAGTCAACTCTGTGTCTCTGTCTACTTCGGACTTCATGGTTTTGCAAACGGGACCGCAGTTTCGCAGACCACTTGCGATCTGTGTCATAGGATTGCCTCAAAGAAAATTCAGATCTACGATCCGTGCGAACCCAAGACAACCCAAGACTCTCAGAATGTGGGGATGTTTTCAAAGACTGATCGAAACATGGCACTTCCAGACTGCTGTTGGAGATTCTGCTGGAGCCAGCATTTTGATTGAGATGTCGGATCGTTTTGCAGCTGGCCCAATGCATAGTCGTGAATTTCTGGGAAATCTGCCGACCAAACTGAACAACCACAGCTTTGAAGTATTTTGAAGATGTTTTTTGATGTTCTACGGGCATAGTGAAAGCATCATCACTCCTGGAACCTGATGTGCCCTAGGCACCACTGGCTTAGATCAGACCCACTTGGGCTCTTCTGAGAACAACCTAGACAGACAATCTAGCGCGCATTTCTGCTGTCAATATCTCTGCTTTCAAAGCAGATAGAATGACCAGTCATGTCCCCTGCTGCTGATCCTTTAGACCCTTGGTTGCAGAACATTTGAAGCATTCAGATGCTCAGAGCTTGACACGACTGATGACTCCAGTTCAGGCAGCCTCAATTTTGCCCAGGTCAGCAATAAGCCAGTTCTGCCACTGTTTGCGGGCCAAGGTTGCCACCACAGTGTGACACCGATTGCACCACTTGCACTGCACACTGCACAAGATGTCTTTGAAGCTTGCACAAGTTGCACAACTGTTTGAAGGACGAGTTGTGTAATGCCACATCCTTTTGTTGTACCGGGCCACTGCAAGGCCGCTCGCAGACCTTGCCATCGGATAGAGCCCACTCAAAGACACGCAAGGACGAGTGCCATGCTTGCCATGCCATGCTTGCCATGCTTTAACAAATGTTATTCGATGCATTTCAATGCTCTTGACCCCTGACTTATCGAGTTGTCATGTGTGGCATCAGTTGTCCATGTTGGCTGCAACGGCCAGGAGCCTGTACAAAACACAACTGCTTTGGCGGAAGAAAGAACTTCGCAAAGCACAGAAGAAAGGCAGAGTGTTTTATCCGGTGAGAAGATGTCAGAAGTTCTGTCAGAAGTAAAACACTTTTCACGTCTTCTTTTCATGGGTGAAATGGTCAAGTGAGTCAAGCTTTTCGTTCTCAAGCTTGTCCTTGTGCAAGCATTCTCCACTGGCAATTTCTTTGGGAACAACTTCTTTGATCACAGCCTGGCTTTCTCATTTTGCCTTGTGAACGAGGGAGCCAGTTGATCCTTATTGTTTGCCAGTTTCCAGGTTCCAGATCACGTGGTACTGTGACTGTGGTCACTGGATGGCGCTTATGCTCTTCGGTTTTTTCCTGTTGGTGGACTCCTCCAAGTACATGGCGGACGACCTGGGCTCAGTGATGATTCGATCACGAAACAGAGTAGTGCAGTGATATGCAGTGATGCACTCGTGTTTCGCGCCTCGAAAGACTTCATTGTTCCAAATTGTTTCAAGTGCTATCCACTATGTAAGCACCTTTAGTATCCTTTAGTATCCTTTATTTTTTTGAATATTATGTCAATTATGTCTTCAGTGCTTCTATGCTATGTTGATTTAAGAGGCTTCTATGCTCTGTTTCTTCCAACTGTGAGGTCCGGGCCATGGGTCACAGTCCTGTGACAGCTCAGTCCATCGTGCTCTTGCAGGACAGATAACGGGAGAGGCACGAATTCGGCACCGATGTATCAATGGTAAACCAATATGCATAATATGAAATCAACTAAAATCGTGTGAAAGTGTGTGCATGACATTGTCAAAAGTTACATGTGTGTGTGTGTAGACATCCTCGAGTATTTCTTGCATGCAGTGCACAAATCATTTGTCCAGTCTTATCCCTGATGGAATATGATACAATATGATGCAATATTTGATTGCTGGTGTGATCAAAACATTACTTCATGTTTGTCGGGTGATGTCGGGTGGTTGTTTTGAAAGTTTGCGTCCTTGAGTGCGAGGACCTACTTTTAGTCGTGCTTTGCTTGTTGGCAACCCTGAGGCAAGTGTTTTTGTGTACGCTGAACGGGTTGGGCCAGATAGGGTTGGGTAAGGATCAAGCCAAAGACTCGCCAAATTTAATCCTTCAGTGCGAGACTATGTTGGACTCGGAAGAGTTTCTTCTGCTTCATCGCACGTCTCCCTGTGTGACAGGCACCTTGGAATTCGAGGAGTTGTCGACACATTCTTCTCCTTGGAGTTCCATGGTTGCAAGTTCCACACAATCCCATAGCACCAATGTTATCTGTAGGAATTGTCACAAATTCTGATCAAGATGTCGTGTTTGTTTGTGATTTGTTCTGAACGTTCTGTGCAAAAGTGGACTCGTTTCAGGTTTTTGCGCTGTTTGCCCACCGCAGTGCTCTTCTCATTGAGCAATGCGTCCCTGGCACATGCCATCGGCCTTGGCATCGGCGCGGCCACAGCTGTTTCCCTGTGCCTCGGATATATAATATATATATATATATCTATCTATCTATCTATCTATCGGATATATATATATATCGGGTATATAGTATATATATAGGATTGATTATATATGATTGTGATGCACGCATGGAGAGGTTTGCAACGCAGTTTGGAATCACAGTATTTGTTAATGTTTCTTCACACATCTTTATTGCTTTTAAAAATGATTTCTCGACCGTGCTTGAGTACTGTGTGCCATGTGGGTCGTTAGCAGGTGTTTACAGGATGTTTGTACATCTGAGGGGCACCTTGTACATGCCCATGAGCGCATTTGTGTCTTGGCTGAAAGAGTGGCCATCTTTACAAGTCCCAGCCGTCGCCAAAGTTGGCAAGTAAGTTCGAGTAAGTTTACAAGTGCGGTGTGTGCAAACTGAGCGTTGCAAGGTGAGTCGCTGGATGTTCAGACGTACCTTGGCCGCGTTGGCCATACTGCCATAATCTGCCATACGAGGGACATAAGCTGCGTGACTATGTCAGCTTCAGACATGACAATACGAATCAATATGAGCTGTCTTCGCGCTTTTCGCGCTTCGCCAGGTGCATATGGCTGGCTTGAGCTACATGCACTAGCCTCTCAGTTTTCAAAAGAATGCAGATGCAGATTGCATGAGTTCTTCGCCAACTTTCTCTCCAGGGACGACTCATTTTCTCACATTGGTCATTACTTGGTTTTTGCTTGTTCCTGTGTGTTCCTTTTTTTGTTTGTTGTCGCTTTTTACAGCTGTTTTCATGTGTTGCTTCGGATGCTTCAATGCCAAGGCCCTTTTGACATTCAGCTCTTTGACCTTTTGCGAGCTCCGCAGCCGTGCAGTTGGACTGTCTTTCGGCTAAGACTTTGATGCAATGCTGTAATGCTAAGACGTTATACAGTTATACGTTATACGTACAGTTATACATTGCATCAAAGTGAAATGATGCGCAAATTTACATCAACTCTTTCCATGTGAGTGTAATTGAGTGTGCACACGGATTGAAATTACACTTGATTGCCTATTTGAAGCTATGAAAAAGAATCAGGTGTCACTGAGGTCCGGAGGCATTCGTGGTGCTTCGTTCGTGGTGCTTTATGCTGCCTTGGCTTGTGCAGCCTGTTTGTTGGCAGTCCCTCGGTCCAAGTCGCTGTTCAGCTCTGTGCAGTTTCGACAACAAAATGTCGGAAAAAAAAACAGTGAATTCAGTTTGCTGTGTTTGAGTTTATGTGAGTTTGAATTCCAGAAAATTCTTCATATTCTTCCAGACTCAGATAATCACAAATGAGAATGGAATTCATCCCAATGCAGTTTGCATCCCTGAGACGAGCACGCAATGAGAATCCTTCCAGAGCTCCCGATGATCTCAATGATCCCGACGCATTTTCCTTGCGGCTTCAATGGTGCCATGTGCCATGTGCCCGAGGAACACATTTTGAAGCAACGACATGTTTCACATCGTCAAAGAGAACTCTATTGGGTAGCTATCTTAGTTTGCAAGAAGATTTCATATCGATGTTCAGCCAATTTCAGCCAATTGTTTCCAGTTTGGATCAGTTTTTGGATCAGTTTGGATCCCTACGGTCCTACGACTGCGTTGAGGTCCAAAAGGCTCGGTTTGACTTTTGGGGCCTGTTGACATCTGCAATGGTGTTGCTCTACTTGGGAGCGTCGCCCCCGCGCAGCTTGCACATGTTCCCGCGGAGTTCGTAAAGTCTAAGCATTCTAAACACTTTGAAACTGCCGTGGCAGCTCTTCAACAACCATAGAATATGCAAGTTTTTTTTCAATTAACATTCAATATTGTCTGATTGTCCTAAGCTAAGCATGGGTTGCTGGGCGATATTCTTATGAAGTTAGGTGCAGACCAGGACTGACCAGGACGAGGTGTGCCTTGAAACGGTTTGTGAATCGATGAATTTTCAAGCTCGAGCAGCTCGCGCCCATGTGCCAGGCCTCCATCGCCGAGTACTTTTAAGGACTGGAGCTATTTGCAGGCGACGACAACTTCGTTTACAGAAAAAAACATGTCATGTCATGTCAAACATATGGGTTTCGGTCCCCACGAATCCATGCCAGCCCACCTCTGTCAATTCTGTCTTGGTGTGTGTGGGATAGCCTAGATTTCTGAAATGTCATGCGAGCTTCATAGTGGGTGGCATGGGAGGTGTCAATATCATTCAGTATCTTTGCCATGTTGGAAGCAATAGGAAGCAATAAAGACATATGAGATACAAAAAGATGTATAAAGATTTATAAAGATAAATATAGATAGAGAGAGAGAGATGCATATTGCCAATGTTTGTTTGCAGCATTGTGCACCATTTTTTCACCTGTGTTTCCTGCTGTTCCTTATTGTTTTGGATGTTCCGTCTTGTGTCAGGTCACTGACGTGGTGATTCGCGTTGTGCAATCGCTGATGGCGTGTTTGGTGGTGAAACATTGGTCGACCGTGGCCAAAGCTGTCGCTCGGCGAGGAGACCTTTCACCATTTCCACCATCGCGAGTATGAGAAATGAAACAAAGGAGTCAAGAAACACAAGAAACACAAGAAACGCAAAGGCAAAGGAGTCTAATTCTCGTTTCAGAAAGTTTCCTCCTCACTAGAGACTCTTGAGGTCACGCAGTGCTGTAGCATGCTGGTGGTTTTCTTCCTTGGCGATGTTGTTTTGCTGGGCCGAAGCCAGGGAAATGTTTGCTACTTGGCTGAGTGTGTTTGAGTCCAGAGTCTATCCCGTGGTCCTGCGAGCTAATCCAATCCTACGAAGTGCGGAGTAGTAGGATAGAAGCTTTTTGTCATTAACGAAATAAGATCTCATTGCAATGGGATGCCCTTTTATCCAACTTGGTATGGTGCAACCTAGTGTTCCAAACGAATTGTCTTTGCACAACAGTACCAAGATGTACCAAGTATATCCAAGTATCGCAACACCCAAGGCATTTGTCGGTTGCCGGACTGTTTGTTCCTGCTCGCGTTTCTGTTTCGGTGTGTGCGGAGCGTGTGGTTGTCCGCAATCTGGCGAGTTTTGCTGGTTTAGCAATGTTTAGCATATCACTATTTTGCCACATTCCAATCATTCCAATCCTGTTCCGACTTTTCCGACTACAAAAATCCCCTTGCGCATTCGCCTCGATTCAAGGTCTCTACATGCTAGCGCTGACAGTGGCTCTAAGTGTGTTTCTTTATCAGCTTGGGCGCCGGCAAACAATGAAACAGCTGGAGGCCCAATGGAATTCTGCTTCCAGAAACTTCCAGAACCTTCCAGACAATTTCAAAACTGTTGGGAACTCATGGGAACTCTGTGCGCAGACGGTTTACTTTGGCAACTTCTGTTCGACTTAAGATTCCTGTGACCTCCATGGTCATCTCGGCCATCTGTCCTTGCCAGTGTGATGAGAAAGCAAAAATTCTGTCCACAAAGAATGCCATTTGTGCCATTTGTGCATGATTTCACAATTTGTGCATAGAATTGCGCAGACTGGTTCAGATTTGTGTCGATTGTGCAGGCTGCTGCGGCCAGACAGGAGCTTCAGGCTCAGGAGGCTCAGGAGGCTCAGGAAGAGGTCGAAGACGTTGCACCTTGGCCGCACTCTGTTCTCTCCCTGGTCTCCGCAAAGTGGAGCAAGGCAAAAGATGACAGAAGCATCAGAAGGACGTGTCAACAATATAACACGTAGAAAAGTGGAGTAGAATATTTAGAGCATTTTTGTTGTTGCACATTTGGACGAATATTTCTTTCCCATTCTGAATTGGGTGTGTGTCCATTTTCTGTCAAGTGGCATCAAGTGGCTAAGGTCTTTGTCAGTCTTCAACGAACGCAGTCTGATCCCACGGGCACTCGCGGTCATGGCAGTCCCGGCGCACGAAGCTTTTTGTACAGACCTTCAGAAGCCGAGAGGATGCCACCAGACTTTCAAGTCTGCTGCCCTGCAGAGTACCTTGGCACAGCCATGGCACCGTGGCTATGGCAAGCTATGGCAAGCGATTGCTGCAAACCACTCGAATGGTGACCACGTAGAAACGGTGATTGAATTGAGGTTTGCACCTAGCAGCCAGCAGCAACTACCATCTTTGATTCCGCAGTTACCTGCTGTGGATGGATTAGAGACCCTCGGCAGAAGTCTTATATCTTTAAGGAGAAGCATAGAAAGATAGCAAAAAATGACATTGCAGCAAAGGCAAAGCCAACTTCAACACATGAAAAAGGCTGTGTAGGGAAAACGAACATGGTCTGATGATGTCTGATGTGCATCAGCAACACCATAAGATTTGGGCTGGATTTCTCAACTGCACTGTAGTAACTGTAGTAACTGTAAGTCCACGCTTGGCAATCCAAGACCATGAAGGAAACTTCAATATTTTGATATATTTTGAATATTCGATTTGTTTCAAACCCCAAGGGAATTTGCAGGAGTTTGCAGGGTTGTGAATGAACTTGGACACGCCCACAGTCGCTGATTTTGCATACTTCAATTCTAAGAATTCTAAGCACGTTTCAACCCCTCCACTGTCACAAGGCTCCTCGACCAGAACTGGCTAGAAGAACTGCGAACCCGGAATTCACAATTTGTCGTTTGGATGTCTTCAAAGTGACTCGGATAAGATGGCGCTCAGTCATTCGAATACAGGTCAGGACGGTCATTGATATCATTTCGTATCATTTCGTCAAGAATATCAAGAATATTTTTTTTACACGTATCATGTGAATCATGTTGTCGTTTTATTTAGCAGTATGAGAAGGCTAGAACTACACGAAGAGAAGAATCAATGTTGTTCAAAGAAGAAACCGTGTTTGAACTTTGAAACAGTCTTGTATTTGAGATTCTGAATTTCATGTGTGTCAATTGCTTTGACCATTCTTACCTCTGTACTGGTATCATTTGGTGTTTGTTGCGTGGTGTGGCGGTACCTGCTTTGTTCCGAGCCAACAAGGAAGGGAGTTCTTGTCCAGCTGGCCTGTGTGGTAGTTGCTTGGCGCACGCTTCAAATGAAGAGGTCCTGTGTGTCTCTTGCAAAAAGTTGCAGGAAAATGTGTGAAGCAAATGTAGCGAGAAGTGTTGTTTACATTACTTGAGAATTGAAGACACGACTCAGACATTGCGTTTTGGCCATTTTTGTCGTCTTCGGATGCAGTTGTCATGATGCAAAGTGTGTGGCATCAAAGTCGATTCGTCGATAATTCACAATTAAATCATTATATATATATTATATTGATGAACTCATTTGACAGTCTGTAACCATTCCATGGAGTCATGTCACTTTGCTGCAGTTGTGAAACTTTTGCCTGCTGACCGCAGAGCTCTTGGGCGCAAGTTCAGACGGAAAAGGTTCCGT
>Ga0126342_10005653_pt1 | contig 21914 bp, 26 predicted proteins | sample Cyp1metagenome_FD_92528 | JGI IMG/M metagenome (GOLD analysis project Ga0126342, IMG submission 92528) | Coral microbial communities from Lord Howe Island, Old Settlement Bay, Australia - Cyphastrea 1 metagenome | ecosystem: Host-associated > Invertebrates > Cnidaria > Coral ... | reverse complement strand
CACGCCTGCCACGCAAAGTGCCGCGGCGCCACGGGCGACTAACCGCGCCCAAGCGCGCCGTGTCTTTAAGTGCCACGCCTGCCACGCAAAACGAAGGTCGATGTCGCCAAGTGCCACGCCTGCCACGCAAAGTGCCGCGGCGCCACGTGCCACGCCTGCCACACAAAGAGAGATGGTGTGTGACAAAGTGGTGCGTGGCAAAGTTGTACGTGACAAAGTTGTATGTGACAAAGCTGTATGTGACAAAGTTGTATGCGACAAAGTTGTGAGTTGTGTGTGACAAAGTTCTGTGTGACAAAGTTGTGTGTGGCAAAGTGGTGTGTGACAAAGTTGTGTGTGTGTGTGAGAAAGATGGTGTGTGTGTGTGTGAAAGATGGTTACACAGGTGTGTGTGACAAAGTGATGTGTGACAAAGGTGGTGACAAAGATGGTGTGCCAGAAAGTTGTGTGTGAAAGAGAGTGTGTGACAAAGTTGTGGGTGTCAAAGTGTTGTGTGACAAAGTTGTATGCGACAAAGTTGTGTGTGACATCGTTGTGTGTGACAAAGTTGTGTGTGACAAAGTTGTGTGTGACAAAATTGTGTGTGACAAAGTGGTGTGTGACAAAGTTGTGTGTGACATAGATGGTGTGTGTGAAAGATGGTTACAAAGGTGTGTGTGTGTGTGTGGACAAAGTGATGTGTGACAAAGGTGGTGACAAAGATGGGTCTGTGACAAAGTTGTGTGTGAAAGAGAGTGTGTGACAAAGTTGTGTGTGAGAAGATGGTGTGTGACAAAGTTTGTGTTGAAAGATGGTGTGTGACAATGTTGTGTGGAGGAGGCGGAGGCGGCGGAGGCGGAGGCGGAGGCGGAGGCGGAGGCGGAGGAGCGGGATACAGAATCAAAAACCAGAACCCCACACAAAGATGTGGAGAATAACGTTAGTTCAATTTCAGACTCATCTTTTAACAAATCTAAAAAAATCTAAAAAACCTCTTGCTCCAAGGCCATACTTTGGAGGTGAACGCTGTGCTACAACGATCCACATCTCCATCCCCATCATTGGGCAGTGTGCCCAGCCAGCAGTCCAGTGCCAAGAAGGTGGGCGGATGCTGGGGATGTTCGGCGGCTTCTCCTTGCGCATTAGACATTCAATACAGCACCGCCATTTGCAGCATCTATCTTTGTGAAGTATACGGAATTGAATTGGCCCAAATTGGGACTGAAGCGGATGTTTTTCTTGTTGCTGAACCTACGAAGATCGAAGTCTCAGCATGTGAGTGTCAAGGCCTTGTCCTCACAAGGAGCAGTAGGCTGTAACGTGCACGGCGTTGAACATATATTGAGTCATTAAAATCGGGTCAGTCTGCAATGGCAAAAAAATCGAATTCAGTGCTTCTTTTGCGGACTGAGCCTTGTATTTGAATTCGCTTCAGGTTTGAAAGTAGTCGCTCCTCCTGTGACAGTGGTGATATCACGGTCTTCTTTTTTAAAGGTTTCAGCCCATAGCCATTGTGTCAGTCAAGTCTTGGCTCACCTGCCTCAACCACCGAAGTCTGTGCCATTTTTGTTTTGTGTTTTTTCCCCCTGCTCTCTCTCTCTCTCTCTCCCTCTTTCTCTTCCTCCTCTTCCTCTCCCTCTCGTTCTGTAAAATGATGTATATAAATCTGCACATGTCGTTCGTGTATGTACTTTTGCATGTTGCACAATAGGTTGACACAGTGTTGTTTGGATTCGTCGCTTGATGCCATGGGCACCATATATGATGGTATAGTATAGCCAATCATCTATTACAATTTAGCATTTTGATGCCACGTCATTTGTTGCAATGCAACAGTCCGTGCTTCCTGGAAATTGCTGGAGTCCTTCTGGCTTGTGAGACCCATGGTCACAAGCAGGGGATGAACTTCTGTTTGCACCGTCTGTGAAGGCCAAAAGCAGCCGTCCGGCGCCCAAGTCAACACAACCAGTTTCATGGTTGATCTCCAGCCCCATCCTGTCATGGGATATTTCTTTTCCGCTTTAGGATTCTGAAATTTGAATTTCAGATGAGCCATCATTGGAAAGGCGCCAGCAGCTCTAGTGGCTTGTCAGATGGATCTGGCGACAAAAGGTGCGCCGCCCCTGGTGATATGGCTGGGGTTGGTTTCTCTGGATGCTTCTGCTATAGAACCAGACATCCTACGCTTGAACTGCGCTCTTCTGCGGCTGAACCTGCCTACATTACCCACAGCATATTTGTCAAAAGGATATCCAGGTGAGCCACACTTAATGCCAATGCAATTCAGGACTTGAGGAGTTCAGGGATCTGGAAACTCTCGCTCTGTACAGGCTTGATAGCTTGCATACTGTATGTATGCATTTTTGCGCCAGGGATTTCAGTGATCAAATTGAACGCAAAACATCTTAATATATATATACATATTATATATATATATTTATTTATTTATGAATATAATATATGTATCTATCTGTCTGTCTGTGTGTCTGTCTATCTATGTATCTTGCTTGTTTCTAATTTTGTCCTTGGAGCCCTCATACATTCATGGATATAAAGATCTCAAAGGTCACGCAGTCGCTGCCGTGTCAGGAGTGGCTCAGGTTTGGCAGATTGATGTCGCCACCGACCCGGCATGGGCCAAATGGGGCGGATTGTGGCAGCTGCAAGACACCTTGAGAACTACGAACGGTTTCTGATGTTGTCGGATACCAGCGGTAGAGCTGCAAGGGCCTATGACTAAACAAGACGCGTTCCTTTTTTCCATGTTCAAGTTCGGAATTGGCGTAACAGGTAAGTAGGGCAGGTGTGTTTTTGCCGAGAGCCTCAAGAAACGCCTTGTGCCCTTGTAAGGTTGGTGGACCTTGGACCTACCTTTGATTCTGGTGAGTTGCTAGTGAAAGTGACATCCAAGCTGATTCTTGACATGATTTCCAGGACACCTGTACAACATTAAAGCTGGTTGGCCATCCAAGCCAAAGCAACCTGAAAACAATCACCCTGCAAGGCTTGAAATTCAATTCTTTTTTGTCGTCACATCACTGGTGTAAGCGCCAACTCATGGCTTCTATAGGGGAGTAATGGGGAGTATATAAGGTTCTTTCAGCACATGGCCATCGTAAATGTGCGAGCAGAAGCAGGGTACCATGCTTCTTACGCATCATTGACCACAAAAAATGCTGTCTTGATGGACTGTCCATGACTGTCCTGATCGCTTCTACGTGCTGCCTTCAAATGATGCGCAAGCAGTGCGTTTTTGGGAATCAATGGATTCCTTGCAAGCGTTTACCGTGTCCATTACACCATAAGCATGTTGGTGACTCAGCCATTTTTACCATGAACCAGGGAAACTTCGAATGTCTGAGTCAAACGAGTCAAATGAGTCAAATGGTTCATCGTGAGCGGTTGGCATGATACACTTGCCGTGGCCTCACAGTGTTTGCGAAATGGACGGCGTCCTACGCACTGTTTTCTGGTGACCATCTTCGTGCACTTTCTGCTGGGCCATATGAAGTCCGACTTGCGATGTGTGCACAATATTTTCTAAGCTACAGTTTGCATCAATTGAATTGATTTGATGAACATGTTAGCAGGTCGGCCTCCACTCCCGTGTGTAGAGCGTTGATTCGTCACCAGCGTTAACAACCAGGCAGAAGAGTCGGCAAAAAGAGCCTTGCATTGACAATTTGATGACCCCGGTTTCGATTCCCTAAGCCCATCTACCAATCTGGAGCTTCACTTTCTTGATGAGACGCTTCCCTAAGTAACCTGTTTTCTCTGGGCCCCAAGACCAGAACACGCCTCAGGCATTGAGCTCCCAGCCTTGCTTGCGTTTTGTGGGGCTGAAAAGCTTGGACGAGGTTGGCAGCCTGTAAAAGCAGCCCATAGATAGCGGGTATGTGGGGAATGCAGAAGTGGTAAAGAAAGGGGATCCCAACCATCGAGCCTTTTATTCCATTTTCCATTTTCCGGTGCCAAAAATGCTGCTTCATTCAATTTAGATCAGATTTCGAAAAATTTTGGTTTTCATGTCACACGGATATTTGGGTATCGTTTGATGTCACATGTATCATGGATCTGTGACAGTTCCCAGCTCCACGCCAGGTCTACGACCTCGTCAGCGCCGCCGACGGTCTGCTGGGCGTCCGCTCCAGCGACGGCCACGGCGGCGAGGCGGTCGCCTTCGTGGAGCGCGGCGCCTTGGGTGCCAACCTCTTCCGACGCCTCACCGGGCAGGACGCCAGCCTGGCCATGCCGGGATGCCGGGCATGTGGGAGGTATGGGAAAAGGTATGGAAAGATGATGGAGCATGTTTTTGTGGCTGTAACTTTATTTTTTTCCTTTTTCTGAGAGAATTGCAGCAGGTTGCCTTTTTTTGATCCAGTGTCTTCTTTCAAGGAGTGGTGAAGAGAATTCAATCTGTATTTGTGAGCCGGTCGGCTCAGTAGATGCTCACATGACACACATACTGAAAATATCTCAAGTATGATAAGTGTATGCTTCTTCCCAAGAAGACATGTTTGCAGGAGCCTGGTGCCGATCTTGTACCAGTTCGTACCCATTCAGCTTGGGGACAGCCAAGTTTGCAGCTGAGGTGATCGTGCCAGCTGTGTAGCCACCTCGATGTTATGACAAGATGGAAAGATGACATGAGATCCTGGGTGAAAATGAGGTCCCGGTGCCACACGATTGCGGGTGAAACTGGAGCAGACTCTTACCTCAGGCCGGGCAAGTCCCATGTTGGTGAATGGATGCCGCTGGACGACATAGATTGCAATCATTGCGTTACATGATGTGGGTTTGTGTTTGAAAATAGGGTACCCCTAAATCTACTGGATAAGGATGATTTTCCACTGATTTTCCACCAATTTTCCTTTGATTCTCAATTGATTTTCCATTGATTTTCCACGGATTTTCCACTGATTTTCCACTAATTTTCCATTGATTCTCCATTGATTTTCCATTGATTTTCTGCGGGTTTTCCATTGATTTCCCATTGATTTTCCATGGATTTGCCACGGGTTTTAAATTGATTTTCCATTGATGTTCCACTGATTTTCCATTGATTTTTCACGGATTTTACATGATTTTATTGTAAATTTATTTTCCATTGATTTTCCACGAATTTTCCATTGATTTTCGATTGATTTTCCATTGATTTTCCACGGGTTTTCCATTGATTTTCCACGGATTTTCCACTGATTTTCCATTGGTGTTTCACGGATTTTACTATAGGTAAATTTATTTTCCATTGATTTTCCATTGATTTTTCACGGGTTTTCCATTAGTTTTCCGCTGATTTTCCATTGATTTTCCACTGATTTTCCACTAATTTTCCATTGATTCTCCATTGATTTTCCACGGATTTTCCATTGATTTTTCACAGATTTTACTGTAAAATTATTTTCCACTGCTTTTCCAAAGGATTTTCCATTGATTTTCCACTGATTTTCCATTGGCTCTCTACAGATTTTCCATTGATTTTCCGCTGATTGTCCATGGATTTTCCATGGATTTTCCAGTGATTTTCCACGGATTTTAAATTGATTTTTCATTGATTTTCCATTGATTTGTCACGGGTTTTACATGATTTTATTGTAGACTTATTTTCCATTGATTTTCCATTGATTTTCACCATCAAAACGGTTATTTGAATTGTCACAGCCTTGCGTGTTGGACGATGTCCAGCTCGGCCAGGATCACGGACAGCACCTCGGCCCAAGCCCCAGCTGGACGCTTGGGAGTCCAAGGAGGAAGTCCCTGACACCTGGGAAGACATGTGAGACATGTGACAGCCTCGCTAGCGTTGTGGAGGCCAACTGGAAAGCCAAAGGTCTCCTTTTCCTGCACTGCCTTCATTTGTTTTCCCAATTTCTCGCAATTTTTGATTATTTTACGTACATTCATGGAAATGATTTTCAGGACCCTTTGGATTTCCATATCTTTGGCACTGTACAGTTTTCAGTAGACTGAAGTATCGGATACTCTGACTTGATACTTCGCATAGCCGGATTCTGAAACCCATCAGCTTCAAGTGTGTAAATTTCTAGATTTCTCTTCGACGTTCACTGCGCCCCACAATCCCACAATAGGTGTCCTTGTTTGGAAGCTGGGGTTTCACTTAAGCTCCAGCTTTGTGCCAGCCGAAGGCTCTGGCTTAGCCAAAGCCCTGTACAGTTCTTGGCTCGACAGAAAAAATCGCAGGTTTCGCTGAGTCGTTCGGTGGTTTCATGACTTTCCTTTGGTCTGACTTCAACCTTTGAGTGGATCCTGCGTTTCTTGACACGAGCACGAAGATGTACGACTCTGAGCCTTGACAGATTCTATCATATCTATCATGCGCAGGCACATGGAGGCAATAGAGCGGCTTGTTGCCCTGAGATTCAGCACCTGGATTTGTGCCGAAGAAACTGGGCTCAGCCACACAACCCGCGCGTGACTCCTCAAGTCATTTTCAGGACGGAATGTGTCCAGAGATTGCTCAGTCTTAAGATCTGGCTGGAGTGGGGTCTGGTCGTTGTTAATATAATTGGAATGTAAGCGACAGTTGTTTTTTCCCCAACAGCGTAAGCTGGGGGTCTTCAGCCATAGTAAAGGCCCCGGAGCAGGTCGGAGCAGCCAAATCCGCACCGCGCAAGGTTGGGAACCAGGTTCCCAGGAAGGGGCCTCCTTTCCCAAGAGAATCCCAAGCAAGGGTTCCCAGGTTCCCAGGAACAGGTTCCCAAGCAAGGTTCCCAGCAACAGGTTCCCAAGCAAGGTTCCCAAGCAAGGTTCCCAAGAGGTTCCCAAGAGGTTCCCAAAGAGGTTCCCAAGCAAGGTTCCCAAGAGGTTCCCAAGAGGTTTCCAAGAGGTTCCCAAGAGGTTCCCCCAAGCGTTCCCAGGAAGAGGTTCCCAAGCAAGATTCCCAGGAAAAGGTTCCCAGGAACAGGTTCTCAAGCAAGGTTCCCAGGAAGAGGTTCCCAGCAAGGTTCCCAAGCAAGGTTCCCAGGCAAGGTTACCAGGTGGAGTGGGGAGTGTTGAGTGCGAAGTGTGAAGCGCAGGGTGTGGAGTGTGAAGTGTGGAGTGTTGAGTGTGGAGTGTGAAGTGTGGGGTGGAGAGTGTGAGGTGTGAAGTGTGAAGTGCGAAGTATGAAGTGTGGAATTTGGAGTGTGTGAAGTGTTAAGTGTGGAGTGTTGAGTGTGAAGTGTGGAGTGTGAAGTGTGGAGTGGAGAGTGCGAAGTGTGAAGTGTGAAGTGTGGAGTGTGGAGGGTGAAGTGTGAAGTGTGGAACGGAGAGTGTGGAGTTTGAAGTATGAATTGTGAAAAGTGAAGTGTGGAGTGTGCAGTGTGGAGTGTTGAGTGTGAAGTGTGGGGTGTGGAATGTGGAGTGTGAAGTGTGGGGTGAGAAGTGTGGAATGTGGAGTATGATGTGTGGAGAGTTAATCGTGGAGTGTGGAGTTTGGAGTGCGAAGTAGCACTGGGAAGTGCCTTGTGCAAGCTTTGTAGTACAAAGTAGCACTGGGAAGTGCCTTGTGCAAGATTTTTGGGTCAAAGTAGCACCGGGGATTACTCTGGGCAAGATCTTGCAGTATAAAGTAGTACTGTGAGGTACTGTGTGGACGCTTTGTAGTACAAAGTAGTACTGCGAGGTGTTCCAGATGAGTCAAGCAAGAGTGTCCAACAAGAGTGTCTTACAAAAGTGTTTCAGAGTATTGAGAGAGAGTGTTTTACCAGAGTGTGCCACAAGAGTGTCGAGCAAGAGTGTCAGGCAAGAGTGTCTCACAAGAGTGTCCCATAAAAGTGTCCCCAAGAGTGCCCCGCAAGAGTATGCCACAAGAGTGTCACAAAAGAGTGTCCGTCCCACACCATTGTCTGAGAAAAGTGTCAAGCAAGAGTGTTCTGCAAGAGTGGTTTTTAATGCGATCGCGCATCTCCTGTTTGCTTTTCATTGTTCTGTAGGAGCCCTTCTTCTACGTGAGTTTTTTTTTTTAATGCATTCGGGTTCGTGGTTTATCAGGTTTTGTTCAAAATCGATGAAGCGGCGTGGGTCCTCACAGGACGCCATGCACTGTAGTGTGGTTTGACAACTGCTTGGTGCTGCCGATGGCGCGAGGAAATCGCAGAGATGACCATTCAGGAGGAGATCTTCTTCCCTATTCGCGAACTGTCCACATACCAGGCTGCATTGTTTGAATCGATCTTGGCCCCAACACATCACCTTCATGAGTATATCACTTGGACTGTTGAACCATGTTCTTGCACGCTTGCGAACTTGCGTAACATGTTGTTCGGAGTGGCGATTTCTGCCCAGGTCGTGTTCTGAACATTTGGGGAGAGCTGAGTACTTGGCATGTGTCAATACGATACACGTAGAGCTCACATGCCAAAAGGACAACGATTTAAACTAAATCTTGGTATGCCAAGATTCCACAGTTTCAAAAGCAAGTGTGCCCAGCGCACGCGCCGTATGTATATATATATACACATACATATGTAATCAGATGTATATATTTTTGTTTTAATGTTTGGTGTCAATTTTAGCAGATGCCGTCATCGTTACATTGGCCGTTCGGTATTTTATTTCAAAAATTGCGACTTCTTTGATCACGGGCAGGGCACCAAGTGGACGATCAAGGGAAGGGTTACCACGCGTACGCCCATGTGGAAAGCTGAGTGTGGGCAGGACGGAAGGTAGTGGCATCTTCCTTAGAAATTCGCCAAGCCACATGAAGTATAGACTGGGAGTGTGTCTTCAGCAGCAAGTCTAGGATCAGCACCGCAGCTGGTCAAAAACAAACTTGAGAAAGCAAGGGCCAGGTTGTGAATTCCAGTGGGTCTACAGGTGTTGTATCCTTCGAGTAGATTTACGCTATTCCTCGCAGTGTTGTGTAATCATCCCTCTCCCATCGCCAGTATTGTCAAATCATCACCGTCGTCACCATTGTGACAATCGTCACCATTGTGACAATCGTCACAATTGTGACAACCGTCACCGCCGTCACCATCGTATGATCACCAGAACCACCAGAACCATCACCAGAACCACCATCCCTGCCGCCGCGGCCGCCACCACCACCACTGCCGCCGCCGCCTCATCAGCATCAGCATCAGCATCAGCATCAGCATCATCATCATCATCATCATCATCATCATCATCATCCTCATCCTCATCGTCAGCGTCATCGTCTTCGTCTTCTGTGCAACTGCCACCGCCATCACTTTTTCTTTACTTTCCCTGAAGCAAGTGTCCCGCCACGGGCCTGACACCCAACTCGTGCCAGCGTCGATGCTACCCTGAGGCGCGACTTCAAGCAACGCAACGGTGGTGAGGGCAAGGTGAAGCGACTTCAGATGGATGTGTTTACCTCACCAATAAATTTACGTGTCAAGACGCGATTCATGATTTTATTTCTAACAATTTAACGACAGCCTTGCTTTTTCTGATATTCGTGCAACACCACCTTTTTTTTCACTAGTCAATTGTGATTTGTTTCATGAATTGTGCAAACATGTCTATCCTATCTCTTTACCTGCCTTCACGGGTGCATGAATTGTACACATGCATTTGCTGTTGTCCTTCGATTTTATGTCCGACTCTTTCACCCGTTCGACTCTTGTATCCTCTCCCAACCGCCACAGGTCTTCAGTGTGGAACTGCTGGATGCTGAAGGCGGGAGAAGAAATGTCACCAACTCTTTGGGTTCAGGATACCATTTCCGTCATTTCCGTCATCATTTCCAATATTTCCATGACGAGTGGTAAAGTACGAAAAGGATTTGCCAAAATCAGTAGGCAAAAATTATGAGACACCCAGAGTCTGGCAAATGCATGCCTGACCCGGGAGATTTGCTGAAACTGCTCTAGGTGGTGAGATCAGGGCGAGTTTCTTCAACGAGGCCGCTGAGAAGCTCTACAACCTCATGGAGGCCCTGAGGGGTTAGAATATTCAATATGTTCACTGATCATCATGATGCTGCAATCCATCGAACCAAAGATCCCAAAGTTCTTCATGAATCATTGTTTCTTACCTTGGCCCATGCCAACCCGTTAGGCGGGGAAGTGCTTCAAGCTGAGCAAAGGTAACGTGCGCATCGCCAACAGGCAGTACAACACCTGTGCCTTTGGCAGAAAGTGACTTGAAGACACAAGGAAAACAAAGATGGCACCGCAAGAGATCAAGACTCCGAGGTAAGCATCGCTATGAACTGGTGTTCGACAAGTTGGCACAGGCACTTGTTGGAAGCAGAGAGCTGCGGGATGCTATGGGTATGTCATGCTATGTATATATTTGGTCGCATTGTTCTTTCAGGATTCAGAGTCATTGCACGTTGCACACTAGAGAAATGTGCATGTTCTGGGAAATGGGTGTCCTTCTCATACTGTCAAATTACACATGCATCAGAGGCTTGCATGGTTCTCATTCACATTGTTGAATAGGGCGCTTTGGATAGCACCATGAACGTTTGGATCGTGGCAGGTGGATGAGGTGGAAGATGACAAGAAGATTGATGCTGTCAAGTGGGAGCCTTTCATTGACAAGAATCAGTCGTGCAAGAACCAGTCTGTTCAAGTAGACTAGGTGACTTTGATTGAACGCTGTAGTTCCAAAACTTTCATCAGGATATCAGGATTGAAACATTTCATAGCAATTCCTACCGACCATCGGCCTGTCTTGCAAATCGAGCTGGCGATTATTTGGCCAAGGTATGCTATCGAGAACCTGCGCTCAGAATCTTGGCGAAATATTTGCCGATCCCCCAAGGTGGATATGGAGGTGACCAGAAATTGAGGATACCAGAAATGCATCTCAATACTGTCAATACATCTAAAATCATCTAAAAATACACATGGCTTTCCTAAAAATGGATCAGGTTTCGTTGATTTTTAGATAGCCTCTATTGTTGGACATACCATGTGACATACTATGTACCAGTCATGACCTGTTTTGACCGTCATCTTGCTGAGGTGAAGGGTAAGACACTGTCCTTGGCCCAGGGTTTTTACAGCCCACAGGTCAGGTAGTTATGCAGTCGCGCCAAGAAAACGGTGCGAAGTGCGGCGACTGAGGCCATGCAGTGTTGATATTTGTGGCATCCTCATCTCCTATGAGCAGCCCATCGCCTTTGAATCCAAAGATGGGTCATATCCTCAGAACTAATGTAGCGGAGCAGATTTTTGGGCCGTGGGATATCAACCAAGCCACTGGTGTGAACCTATGAAAGCATCAACAGCTGGGTTAGGATTGAACAAGAATGTGGTGAGCAGGTCAATGCATGTTGTTCACCCTTTTAGGAGGAAGTTGGTGAAGAGAAACATCACTGTAGCAGCCAGGGCCTCAACCAGTCGGCAAGTGTATACCAGGGGACAGGGGATAATTCATGACCACTAATGGATCCAACGGGCTAGAGAGGAAACAGGGTTGGCCTACACTGTGGATCAAACTAATATAGTCTTTGCATGGTTTTGCACTTTGGTAGTCTACTCGGTTCACGTTTAGAGCCGTACCGACATCCCTGTGGACCAACGCGAGGATGCCAAGTTTCTCCCGACGTTGGATTAAGGATGACAGTGGCATGAGCATGGCCGTCACACTTTGGGCAGAACGTGCTGAAAAGGCCACGTCATTTTGAAGCCAAACTGATGAAAGTTATTGGAACATATTAGAACGACTACTGTAAATTTGAAAGATGGATTTTGGCCAGCCTCTGCATTTGAAATGCAACCAACCGCTGACCATGATTCACATGTGCGCCAGGATGATTCTGCCTTCAGTGGCAGTCCAGTTGTTGCAATGAAGGGCGTCATCGTCAAGGCGCACAAACCCTGGTCGTGTGCTGCTGCTACCCTGGAACAGACCGTATGGAGGGCCCATTGGATTTCCAATTCTGTAATTATTGAACAATTCGATTCAATTCAAACACACGATTTGAGGTGTTTTCTGCGGTGCTTGATGACGTATAGCTGCTACTGTCTTGCCACGCATTGGAGCTTCTAGTTTTAAATCACGCAGACATGGAAAATGATGAGGAGTTGATCGGGTTTGCACGCATTAAGTTTCATATCAAACACGACGAACCGACACTTTGGAGTGTTGATTGTTGCCATCAGGAGTGGCAAGGAGGCCTTAGTGGCTCGCTGACTGAGGCAGCCACAGTGCCGTGGTTCGGCATTTCCTTGTGAGTCCGGGATGAATAACAATGAATAACATACATAACTTAACCCAACCCAGTCTGCCTTGTGGTATGTCTTCAAGGGCTCAGGGGCACGTGCCTGCGCCAGGGCGGCAAGTTGGATTTGCATCCGGACCTCCCAGAAGCAAAGAGGGTGGGGACGCTTCAGTCGATTGTGTCGCTGGAATGTCTGTCGGAACGATCCTTCTGAAAAGAAAGGATTCAAATTCAGAAAAGAACCTGAAAGGATTTTTGTCTTTCAGAGGAAATGACCATGAGCCATTTGGTTGTTGTCACGCAGCTCCCCTGTTCTTTTGAAGGCAGTTTTTCAGCTCTTGCGAAGGTCCTGTTCGAGTCAAATTTGGGGTGGAGAGGGGTGATAAGGTGCTGGAGTGGTGGAAAACCAGCGGCCATGCCCAAGATCTGACTTTCATCTCCCAGGCACGGCTGTTTAGTCCCCATGGTGGCTTTGGTGCAATGACTGTGGGGGCTGAGCCATTTGACAATTGTGTTTGAGTTTGCCACAGTAGAAATGGCCGAGGAGAAAGTTGCATTAAGTTCTGGCCAATTAGGGATCTTCAAAAAGGAAAGTTTGTTTGTGCTTTAGTTGAAAGGGGCTGAGTTGCGGCTATATAGCCATTTCAGCGTCTCCATTTCAGCCTTGTCCAGACTACTGGAAGTCCTGGTCCTCGAGTGTCTGGCAAAATCCTTGATGTTATGGAGATGAAGCAGGCATGCGAACAGGCCGAGTAAGCGACGCCGATCAGTTTGCCCAAGATATTGTCACAACCCCAAGGGCAGGGACATCACTGCTCCATTGGAAGGTTGTTACAGAGCAGCAGACCTATTCCGTATATTGCCGCCTTGCGGCCGCCCACCCCTTAGCCGCACGAGCCTGCAGCATCGGCACCTCAGCATTCCCGGATTGGAATAGCTGGCAGTTGAGGTACAGACGCGCAAGAGGGATGAAGTGCAGCCAAAGACTTAGATACAGTTCAAGAGATCAGCTAAGTTGACCCCACTAGATGGACATCCCAACTCTTATGGGGATCAATTGTACAAAACCAGCAGCGATGATCTTGTGACGTGTCATGTGAAGTAGCTGAATCACCAGTAGTGAGGAACGGGATGGGGTTTGGAAGACCTTTAAGGCCGCTTTACTACACTGCGTGCTTGGAACTGAAGGTGCCCCATATCGCCACATTCCGAAAAGTTATCCAAAGCAAACCAAAACCAAGCAGCCAAGCGGCCGAGCGGCATGCAGGAAGGCATGCAGGGAAGGATGCTGCCATGCAATCGCCGGGTGGATGAGAACGAATTCTGCGCCGTGTGCCAGAAGAAGGGCAAGGCCACGATGTCGTTTTTTTTGACGACAGGTGTTAGACAGAACAGTATTGTGAAAGCTTGCGTTGAAGACCTTCAAACAGAACTTTATATGCAAACATGTGCAAAGATGTGCAAAGTACTTGCATGTTTAGTCAGTGTATACTTTTTGGTGATCAGCATTGCTCAGCGATGGTGCACGATTAGAAAGTCTTTGCACTTCGAGAGTAGACGAAGTCAGTCACCCACTGGCGAAGTCAGACCACCCTGAGTCACTCACCCCCCTTCGTCGAAGTCCGTCACGCTTCACATTATAGTGGCGAGGGGTGACTGACCTCAGGGCCCTGGGCGACCAGGATGGCGGGGAATTGTATTACATCAACATCGTGCATTGTGATACCGTGTTTACTGTATGTTGTTTCTTTGGGGTTGGTTTTAGGGTTATTTGCGGTTTCACCAGGGTTTGTTTTGGGGTTGGTTTTGCGTTTCTACAGGGTTGGCTCAGGGTTGTTTCAGGGTGTATTAGGCTCTACTTAGGGTCAGTTTAAGGTTTCTGTAGGGTTTCCTCATGGTTTGTTTTGGGATTTATTTAGGGTTGACTTAGTGTTGGTTTGGGGTTTATTCAGGCTTGGCTTAGGGTTATTTAGGGTTGGTTTAGGGCTATTGAAGGTTTTCGTCAGGATTTGTTTTAAGGTTGGTTTGGGGTTTATTTAGGGTTGGTTTAGGGTTTACTTTGGCTTGGTTTAGGGTATATTTAGGCTTGGTTTAGGGATGTTTAGGGTATATAGGCGTGGTTTAGGGTTTCTTTGGGGGTGGTTTAGGGTTAATGTAGGGTTTCATCAGGTTCTTTTTAAAGATGGTTTAGGGATGTTTAGGGGTTATTTAGGGTTGGTTTAGGGTTAATGTAGGGTTTTGTCACGCTTTTGTTTTAGAGTCTATTTAGGGTTTACTTAGTGTTGGTTTGGGGTTTCTTCAGGGTTGCTTTAGGGTTTCTTGCGGGACTCTTTGTTGTTGTTGACTTTCCGTTTTCCCGGGGTTCCTTGATCCTCCCCCCGAGGGGTGACCGACTCTTTGTTGTTGACTTTCTGTTTCTCTATCATGATCTCCCTGCTTCCCCTGCTGGTGTGCAGTGGTGACTGACTCTGTCGTGTGGGGTTGGTGACTGACTCGGGTGACGGACTCTGATGCCGGCCTTTGCATTTCGCCGTCGGCTGTATTGCGGCTGCTAGGTTGGACCTCGTTTGAACTTGCGCTGCAAATTTGAAGATGTGACGACCTTGTTCAATTTCTGCGGTGTGGCGTCGATAAGCTCACAATTTTACATCTGATGATGTGCTAAATATTTGTTTCCGGCGCACACCTTTGAATTATTTGTCCAGTCAGCCCCAAGGCTTCTGGCAACTGCTGGGTTACCGCTTTCCATCCAGCTGGGCCCTCGGGTCAATATATCAAAACTGACAAAACATTTCGCAACCAGAGGACCTTCAGTAACGCCCTGCCCCTGCCGCAGGCAGCTGAGAAGGTGCTCTCTCTCACAGCACAGGAGGTGACTCAGACGCAGTGGGATCATTGGGCCATGCTGGTGTTGGATACTGGGAGAGTACTCGTACCAATACCAAGCACATTTATATATATATATAATATATATATAGTATTTTATATATACTATTTTTAAGAATATTTTAAAGTCATTTATGCATAATCTTGATTGTTTTCAGGAGAATGCTCCAGCGTTTCCTCCACCCCTTACCATTTTGCCTTGTGACTTTCCGAAATCCGACCATGCATGCCACCAGCTGCGAAAATGTAGGTCCAAGACATCGAGCAAAAGCAGGGCCGAGAGGCCACGCAAGATTTCGTTCGCCACAAACAAGGAGTACTTTGGAAAATCTCTGGCCTTCAAAAGGGAAGGGGAATCAAGGTAACTAGTTGCGAGAGTGAAAGGCATAAACAGTTTGCGTACTTTGTTGTCAACACTCCTGTTCTTCACATCTTGTATCGGATCTACTCAGCTCCATTTTGCTCTTTCTTCTGTATCTGGAAAAAGTCAGCAGTGCTTCTGTGGTAAGCGCTGCAGGGCCGTAAGTATCAGGTGCTTTCCTGGCCAGAAAGTGTATAGTCCTGTGCGCAGGCAATTGAGAACAGATTGAAAGATGCCTACTACGGAGAGATGCTTCAGGCTGTTTGATGCGCGGGGAGATTCTTACGCAAACGTAGGTAACATTGCTAATGCCAACTGATGCTGGCCGAAGTCTCATGATCACTCTATGTGGCCAGATCCACCTCCGTGCAAAGCCAGAGATGTACAACGGCGAGCCGCAGCCTTGGTGTTGAATTCAAAGTTGCGAGATGAACAAGATTATTCAAACTTGGGGCTGCAGGCTCTGGTCTAGGGCAAAGTCCCGAAAGAAAGTAACTACCCAGGGAAGTTACATGAAATTATACATTGCATCGCCCATTTTTTCCGAATCCCCTCAGGACCAGGACTGGGGTGTCCTGCATCGCAGCATCTCTGGCCACTGTCCGAGACCATTCGCGCTTCATGCCCGGGACTAAGTGTAACCGGCAACTGGTGTGACCAGACCAGAGAGGAAGCTTGATTCGAAGCAACAAATGGGAATTCTAGATTCTTGATTTTTTTTTGCACAAACTTCCATACACTGTTGATATGTATACCCAATGCACGCACGCAGACACAATTTAATCATATCACAATTTAATTGTGCACCTGCAATCATGTATGTGAATGTATGTAAATATGTATATACATATGTATGTACATACATGCATACGTACATACATATTTGCCGTACACACAAACATGTGCTCATTGTAAGGTGTGGTTTGGGTGATTGTAGCAACCCATAGCAGCAAGTCAGCTGCTTGACCATGACACAAATTCGCACTGATGATTGAGGCTGAAGGAGATCGAAGAGATGTTGGCCAAGTAATCAGCAGATTCAGCGGCAAACTGAGTTCATGGTGCCCTTTCTTTTTCTCCCTTCTTTAGCCCAAGTCTGATTTGATTTGTTGCTTCCGGTCCCCAGACAGTTTCCCTCCAGGTATTTTGCCGCCTTTGTCAACGATGCACCTTGGCCGAGGATGTCCAATGGAAGTATAAGCATGTGAAAGACATGCGCTTTGAAGGGCGAGGTGCTGACTTCTGGGAATCATCCTGTTCACTAACAAAACAGTGCGACTGGAAGGTTCCATGCAACAAAAGCAAACAGTTTTTGCATGTTGTGGCTCGAGTACTTCTGAAGTCAGCAGCTTGGGGCTAACAGATAGCGTAGCTATCTTGTTTTGTGCAGAATAATCTGCCGGTTCTGTCCAGTTCTGTCCAGTTCTGTCTAACCCGGCCACCCTGTGACCGGGCAAGTTTCATCCCACTGCAGCAGCTGGGGTGCGGTGTCAAAATTACGTCCGAGAAGCTGCTGTCACTTGCTGGGATGGGGGCAGATATTGCTGGTGAATCCAGTCGCCAAGAGATCCAAGAGATCCAAGAGTCTATGGCTCAGCCAGCTGCGTACCATCCATGGGCTACATCCAGAATCATACTGAGCGTCTCATCTTTCCAAAGTTTGCAGACTCTACAGCACTAGATTCAAACATGCCATGCAGGCATTTTTGCAGGCCACGATAGCAAAAATAATATATATATATATATATATATATGTAGATGTTTCAAGCGACAATTGAAACATCTGAAGGTATCTAGGAAAACAATGGAAAACATATCATTTCTTGAGTATGAAGTCAAGTACCACAGCTAAATTCAGTGGCGCACATAGAACCAACCAGTTGGGTTCAGGCTGTGGATCTGACAGGATCTAAAGGGGCATACCTTGTAACATGGTGGTGGCTTCCCGTCGACGGAGCTTGTGCAGTGCAAGCCAGCATCTTGGATATCTTGGGAGTCAGGCAGAATCTAGCAGAATCCTCTCAGCAATTCAAGGTGCTTTGGTACAGTGCCTTTCTTGAAAAAACTTTCACAATGGTTTTTCTATTCTTGAGATCAACAGATCAATACAGATCATGTAGAATCATGTAGAATCCATGGAAGGCCACTGCAGATGAAGTCTGAGGCTCGTTTCAACAGACGCTTCTTATCCTCTTGGGCGCTGCGGGCATCTGAGTGGACCAGGGAGGAAGCCCAGCTGACCGGACTGGCTTTCTGGTAACATCTGGTGACACATCTCAGAATTCAACAGATTCAACGGGCGCTCAGCGCTGAAATGGCTCATGATCGGACTTCACTGTCACGGACAGTGCTACTGAAACGATTAGCAGCGAATAATCTATTGCCAATGACCGCAACAGCCAATGGGATGATATGGGATAAAAACTGTCCGAAATCCGATTCGAGTTCAACTTGACCGCTCTTCCAAGGTGTTGCTGGCATTTATCACAGCATTGATTGGACTTTACCTTGCCATCAGTGGCGAACTCAGTGCCTCAAGGTGGCTCAAGACGGCTCAAGTGGAATCATTTTCCCATCATTGCTACTAGTTGAACTTCCAGTGATATTATATACTATATGAATCTATATGATATATCGTGTTTCCGCTATCAATGATGCAAACCAATTAACATCACTCGTTCTCAGATTTTCTCGTAGATTATGTAGCTTCCGGTTCAGATCGATGTCTTGCATTCAGATATCTCCTGCTGTAGGTGAATCCGACGACCCCAGCCACGAACGTGCGGCAGTGCAACGTTTGCGCCGGGCGCATTCCGCCACACTGCATGCGATGGAACGTGCTGGTAGGCGCGAGAAGTTGCTTGGAGCGGCCCTACGAAGCCACTGGTGTCGTTGGGAATCTGACTGCCAGGGCAGTGAAATCTGCTGTCCACAGTACAAAGCCACCGTGACTTGGATGCGACTTTTGCGTCCAAGAAGAATCCCAGAAGCAGAGTGAGAGAAAATGTAGAGGAGAAATCTACTACGACAAACTGACAGGACCCAAATAATTCCTAATGGTATCAGGCCATCTTCTGCACATCGACCCTATGTGTAACTGTCGCCATCAACCTCTCATGTCAGCAGCGGTGTTGGGATCTTAAAGATTTGCGGCAAAACAGGGACTTGATGCAACCCGTTTTTGAGGATCGTTCGTTCCAGCCCCAGTGGTTACTGTAGGGCGATTAGGGCATCACTAGAGCTGGCGATTTTCATGTCCTTTGACAGGTTATCCAGTTCCGAACGTGCACCTTGACTGCAGCCGAGAAATCCACGCATCCAGGTCATGGATTTTCCATGATTTTCCTGTCCAGGTTTTTCAGTCAAGCTCCAAAGCCCAAGCTGTGGATGCGGCTCAAGTCGCTCCATCACCATCCCCGTCGAAACTGGAAGCGCTGGGTGGTGGCAGAGCTGGAATTGTCATCGTGGCGCATGATCGAACTGACACCCTTGCAAGGCACTGATGTGGGTGATGGAAAGTATCTTAGAGCGTTGCTTGCATAATTATCGCTCAGGAAGCGGGTGCCGAAAGAAGTCCGATTTAAGTCTGGTGAATACAGTAAATGACATATATGTATGTATGTATATATACCCTCTGGTAATTTAACATAGCTATTGAAATTGACCATTTATAGTGAGTTTTTCCATTAAAAATTGCCATTTTCCATAGCTATGTTAAATTACCAGAGGGTATATATATACAACATATACACATTTGGCAGCCGTAAACCTTGTTGAGTAGCTGCAAAGTTCAGACTCAATGCAACATGTTGGAAATAGTCCTGCCGGTCATTCCTGTAGCCCTCGGGCTTTCAGGTGTTTGGATTCACTTCTGCAGCAACCAGATTTGAGCCTTTTTCGTTTGGCCGTCTCGTTGGACCATGCTCCTTCCTTCGACAAGATGGAGGTAGGAAGGGGCGATGAGCACTGTGCCAATTTGTACACTTTTATATGTTTGAACGGTAGACCACTAGTCTCCAGTAAGTGAGATGGGAAGATGATTGCCTTACCACATCATACCTCAGAAATATGCCGCCCATGCCAGGTTCCAAGGTATGGTGTATTTTGTGCGCATCAATTACTTCATATTCATACTTTGTATCCGGTGTCATGTGCCGTTGCAAGGCTGTTGTGCGCACTTCTTCCAGCAGGTATCAGGTCAATGTTTGGAAAAAACCAGACGATCCAAAGCAGAAGGCCTGGGGGACTTGGGATTACCTGTTGGGAGTTCTCCAAGTGAAAGCATCATGTTTTTGCTGCAGATCTAAGCCTCTAAGCCTGTTTGATTCGCCTCTTCTGCATGGCTCTACTATTCCTCTGTACTATCTATGCTTCTCACCGAGTTTTGGAAGGGTTAGGCAAGTTTGGTGACAATTCTGGTGAACAGGATCTTTGGTTCAAGTGTTTATTCGGAACGGTGACACAGACAGTGCACAGATAACACCTTTACCCACAAAGCTGCCTGGCAAGGTACCTGTGGCAAAGATAGCTGCGCATTTCCGCTTCGCGCTTTCGCAAAGATTCTCGACATATTATTGGCTTGCCTGATTTTGAAACAGACATGTCTTTCTCCAGTAGTTATGTTGCCTCACTAGGGAGGTCTTTGCAACTCAAACATGCAAGTCGTCAATATGTACGGTTCTGCCCTTGGATATTGGTCGCCTTGCAGGCCGCTGCATTTACAAATGTGCCAACTTGTGCAATATCAACATGTCACAGAATTGACAACGGGCAAACTCCCTGTAAATACCACTGATCGAGATCCTCTGAACTTTTGAGGTTTCGAAGTTGCGAAGTTTGAGTTGCTTGGTGTTGGCAAATTTCCCAGTGACCCATCATACTCTGAGCATAGCAGTCTGGAGCTCAACAACCTACTGCTGGCCACGTGTTTATAAGGTCTGCATACTTGAGTGGTTAAGAATGGTTCAGATATCCCAATCCTTCCGGTTCCTCGAAATGGAATGCAATGAACGTCTTCTTCACCTTCTTTTAAATTGTGCTATTGGAATCTTCAGCATTAAATGCTCTACGCACGATCTGAGGTTTGCCATTTTCATAGAAAATGACTTAGTTTTAGCTCCCGACTTCCTGTGGTACTTCCGCATCACTGCTCCTTTGCTGGAACACGACCCATCCATTTGGTGTGTGTCCTCCTGGAATGACAACGGCTTCTCGGAGATAGCCTCCGATGAACGGAAGCTGTTCCGAACGGACTACTTCCCTGGCTTGGGTTGGATGATACGCAACGTGACTAGAATGGACACTTTGTTAATCCCTGGAGTTAACTGAGGTAACTGGCTGGCCGTTTTCTGTTTGAACATCGGTTTTTGATGGCTCAGGCAACGACACCTGGTCGATGCTGGCACCGCTTTGGTCCAGCTTTCCCAGCACCGGCTGGGACCATTGGATCCGCCATGGGGTGCCCCAGTTGCGGTACCGCGACTGTGTGGCACCTGAGGTGCCACGCAGCAAACACGTGGACACCAAGGGTACCAACGTGAAGGCAGGGCGTGAAGGCAGATGCTCCATAGATTTGGTTGATCTTGGTTGAACATGTTGAAATATGTTGAAATATCTTGAAATCTTGGGCATGATGGGGCAGCCAAAACAGCTGATTGCAGATCATCCACTTCCCTAGATACGTGGATGGAAGAAATCCTGCAACACCTTGGATGGTTGAAACCCTATAAATGATGGGATAAACGGATAAACCACCTATCAACTGGTGCAGGAGTTTCTTCCATCGACAGTATGTTTTATTGTTTTTGGGAAGACTTTTGGCTGCCTAATGTTCACTGCCCATGCTGTGAGGCTGGCAGCGGCATCTATAAGTTGCTGGAAAAGATGGCATTCAGTAAATTGCCCAATGGTGAGCTGCACGATGTCTCATACCTTCTGAGGTGCCACGTGGAAGACTGGTGGGGGATTACATTCGGAGGATGCAAAACACTGCCAATTCAGGATGGAAACAACCGGGGGTCAAGATGGGTCAAGATGGATTGCAAGAAATTGCAAGAAATGATCCAATCTGTGATCCCATGAGCCTCGAATGACAGATCTGAGCTGCTGCCCCAGTGGGGCTGGTGCCAGCCTTCAATCTGAATCGTAGCTGAGACGTGCATCGCTGCGTTGGATTTCGGGTACTAGCGTTTTTTTTTTGCTCGCCATCATTGACCTCATGGCATACAGTACATTTGTCACATCACATAGTGGTTGCCATCAGCATAATCAACATAACCCACACAGCGGCGCAGGGACAGATATGAGCCTTACATGCAGAAGGTGCTGCAGGATGCTCAAATGGCTCCAAATCTGGAGAGTCTCAGAGACTTCGTTGGCCAATCAGATTCGAATTTGGCCCAACCTGTTGCAAACCCCAAAGAAATTAAAGGGCTCCGCCCCCTGCCGCCGACCCCTGGGCATATCTTCTGTGGCGCGTGAGCAACTGCGCCATGGTGACTTGTCCGACAATAACCATCGCTTTCTGCACGGGCGGCCTACCACAGT
>Ga0126342_10005652_pt1 | contig 21914 bp, 19 predicted proteins | sample Cyp1metagenome_FD_92528 | JGI IMG/M metagenome (GOLD analysis project Ga0126342, IMG submission 92528) | Coral microbial communities from Lord Howe Island, Old Settlement Bay, Australia - Cyphastrea 1 metagenome | ecosystem: Host-associated > Invertebrates > Cnidaria > Coral ... | reverse complement strand
TATATATATATAGAGATTCTATAGGGAATTCCAATGAAATCCATGGTTTTCTCCCATATTTGACCTTTGTGAGTCGTCGATCGAACTGAGGACATGAGCTCCGCATGTTGGTTTCCGCGGGGCGACATCCCAGCGTCATCCAACACCACGGCGCCTTCCGCGGCGCGGAGCAAGGCGCGACTCGGGGACCGTCTGGGGACCAACGGATGGGTGAAATGATGGAGTTTCCTTGGCAAAAAGTGCATAAAACGAGAATTTAGATGGAATTTGTGTGTTTGGGAGTTTTGTGAAATCATTCTTTTTTGGATGTAACATGATCCGGAAGTGTACATCTAAATGTCGTATTCGAACTGATGAAGGCTCGTTTTCATTTCGCTAGCAGCCACTGCAGGGCGAGGGCCATGGAGTCTCATCTTGGAGTTCTACCCAGAGGGAGATCTGTGGCATTTTTGCACAGAGCCTTGGAAATAACAAAGCGCTGTGGCTGTGGCATAGCTGTGGTATCGTTTTGGTTGATCGACCAAACTTGCTCCCAGGACTGCCTGCAGCTGCACTTGGCGCTTTCGCTGCTTCATAATTTGTTGTTAGTCAGCAGCTCAGTGCCCACGACATTCACGACATTCCATGATTGTTTCCAGAGAGTATATTGTCAATAGGGTTGTTAGCTTTTCATTTGTACCTGGGCCGAGATCTCAGAACAGAATGCTGCGGGTGTATATGTGTATGTATGCAATATATATATACAGTATACATATATATGTATAATATGTATATTATATGTATATGTATATGTATATGTATATGTATATGTATATGTATATGTATATGTATATGTATATGCATGTATGTATGTAATGTAATGTGATGAAATGCAATGCAATGCAATGCAATGCAATGCAATGTAATGTAATGTAATGTATGTACGGATATATGTATCATGGACATAGATATGTATCATACGCCAAAGGAACCAGCATGATCAATCACGATCAACCTGCGTGAGGGCCTACAGCACATCCACAGCCGAAAGATCTTCCATCGTGATGAAGCTTGGATCAAACGGCGGCTTTGTTGGAAGAATGTGAGCATTGACCAAAGCTCTGGTACCTACTGGGGATTCTTCTATTTGTTTGAATAGCCATCCAACACACAACTCGTTTGGACATCTTGTGGTTTAAAAGCGCACCCTGAACTTACTGCGTTTGGTGCGTGGACTTTGACTCAGCTTCAAGGTTTTGAATGGCCTGGTCTCGTTTTCGGGGTTTGTTGTTTCTTTGAAGGTTTTCGGCCAGGGCAATTTTTGTACCAGCTTTTGTCACTACAGCTATTCAAATCGGATGCCATGCCCATTGTTTTGGTGCATATCCGCAAAGACCTCGAAACAAAGTAATTAGCGTTTACTCTATATTGCAATCCGGAATTGACTCGACAATACAAATATAGATTCACTGGAAGCCAAAGTGGGGATTGAGCTTTTGTTTAGTTGCAGTTCATTTCTGCTTTGATTCTCGCATGTTGGTACCTAAAGCACCAGAGAAAAGTGCAAACAAACAGACTGGATACATATTTTTGCTGTAAGAAAGTAGTACCGAATTACAATCAACCATTCCAAGTTGTACACAGGTACTTATAAGGATTCCTTGTACAGGGCCATATCCAGTAGCCATTATTGTATATAGTTAATATTGCCAGTAGCTCGTATCATCACGGTGATATTCCCATTTGTATTTTCCTATGTTTAGTTGTTGGTCATATTGTGATGTATGAGTGCTTCTATGCATTTCCGGTCACACTGCACACCGCCCATTTTAAGACACCCACAACGTACCCTCATTGAGTCATTGAGGCTCGTCATCTTTCCCTTTCTAATCCTTGTAGCCTATGTCAGACATCAATGCAGATTTGGCGATCTCCCCTTGATCACTTGCTTTGATGAAATTCATTTGCAGGAATCCTCGGAAAATCGGGACATGCCCCATGATCCCCATGTTTGTCGGCGCAGGTGAAGCCAGAGAACATCTTGGTGTCCTGTGAGCGCGCCATCCTCTGCGACTTCGGGGTAGCGGAGCTGCTGGCCGAGTCCTCCATGCGACGTGCCAGGCGAAAGAAATTGGACCCTGACCCCGTAGCCGCCGTAGCCCAAAGAATTGGGCAGATACTCTCCTAGCGAAATATGCGAAATGAGATTGAATGATGCTAGCATTGCTAACTTTCGACTGTCATGACCTGCATTTTCTGGTTGCACCAAGTGTGACGCGGCATCCGTGTTTCTGCTGACAAACTGCCCAGGGGGCTGACACCGCAGTACGCTTCCCCAGAGATGGTAGCGACCAACTCGATGAACATGACAGGCCAACCTGGGTCCCCAGGGTCCAGTGGGTAACGGGGAGGAGGCATGTCTGAAGAGGCACAAAGACATATTCGATCCCTGTTTGTAGGGGTTTGTGGATGATGAATCTTTGAATCTTCCGACAGGCATCGCACATAACTTAGAATTAAACAGGCTGGTGGTTTACAACCTGGTATTTCCAGACAACTTATCTCTGCTTGAGAGCAAAAGCCAGACCAACAGCGGTCCCACACATTTGGATATTTAGGACCCTTGTCATTTTCAATGAAGAACACATGAAATTTCACTCTTACTGACAGCTATGTGAAAGGACCCTGTCACCTGTCACCCATTTAAAAAGGTATTGAAGGGCAGCGATCCCAAATAAGTGCCAGGCGATGTCTATGCCGCCGGAGCAACCTTCCACTTCATGGTGGGGCAGATGGGTGAAGTGGAGAAATGGTCACTGAAGTCTTGGGATGGCCTATGATGGCCTGGAAAGTTGATTTATAATATATTCGTAACTATAATAACTGGGATTTATGGTGGATATCCAATGGAATCTATAGTATTCTATAGTTGGATGGGGTTGTAAACCAACTTGGAACTTGTGCTTTCCCTTTTTTCAAGGCCAATTCAAATGTGATTTCGTGGCTAAAAAAAGATAGTGGCTAAAGAATCGTGAAATAATTACGTGGCTAAGAAAGGCAGCCCCTGAAGGGAAATACAGAACACAGAACAAAAAGATGATGCCACGGCCAAAATCATCAATATCAAGAATCTTCCCATACTGATTAAAACATGAATGCATAAATCCTACGAGCCCCTGACTGAGCGAAAGCTGTCGGCCGCAGATCACCCTGCAGTATGTCTCTACCAGCATCAAGAAGAAGTGGGGAAGGCCGCCAGTTGCGGCCTGGTTGGCCTGGTTGGGGACCAAGAATTCCTACTTCCCTCAGCTGTAATTAGATGCTTTGCCCATTGAAGATCGTTTTTTTATGTTTTTTTTTTTCCATGTTTTTTCCATTGTTGGATTGAATTGCAGGGAAAAAAAACTATGGGAACTATGGGGACCAAAATTGGCAACACGCCATGTAGATTCTAGACATATAGGAATGATGGACGCCCCAATCGACTGGTTCATTTATTTTTTTGCGATCAGTGTCCAACCCCATCCATTTGGGATACCCGGAGCCGTTGATCAATCGGCGCTGCGCCGCAGTTGGTGGCACAGCCCTGAACCGGAGCTGTGCTTCGACCATGCGCCGTTATCCCAGCTGCCGGTCTCCTGTCAGGTGCAGACTGGAGATCTTTGGAGTCCAATGTCAAAGTGAAATGGTTCTCATATGACTGGGAAACACTGGAAATGCTGAGAATGTCCTTTTTGTTGTGCACAGTGACACAGTGCTGATCAATGTCTTCATTTGTATTGCCTGCAGCTCGGCCAACGTTGTACAGCCCGATTTCCCTTGCGCCCCAGGATCTACTGGAAAAAATGTGTCTTGGTTGGAGAATGATACGATTTTGTGAGGAAGTGCATGGTCTCTTGTATTCCCTCATTCAGAAAAGCTCACAGCTGCACGGAAGTGCAATCATGCACCCTTTGGAATGCACCCTCCAGCTGGGCTTGACAGCTTGCGACACAACTTGTGCTGTGAGAATGGCCGTCAGAACCCACTGTGTCAACCTGAGGGTTTGCCCTGAACGCAAGCGGCTGACTGCAAAAGAGGCTGGCTTCCTCATTTGGTTCGAGACGTGGGATTCAACACAGAAGTTGGTGAATTTCCACAGAAACAGAGCATTTTCCCATACAACTTATACAAAATCATATAAGTTCGGATTGATTTGAATCAACTTGGTGTGTTTTTGACTCGCAGGCCGTTCGTCACTATGCTTTCTGGTCCCTAGCTGACCCTGAAGAGGACAGCCACGAAGGTACTGTATCCCCAGCGATGGGCAGGGATGTATTTGAAAAGACTGGGGATGTATCCAGCAGTTTGGTAAGGATGTGTAGCAGGGTACTTCCCAATGGCGCCATAGTGTGCAAGGGCATTTTCGACGACAAAAACCACGCCCCAAAGCTCTGGAAAAGACGATGTCTTTTACGCGTGCCAAAATGGACGCCCGCCAAAAAAATGCTGTGAAGGCATGGCAGCTCCAAAGAAGTAGAACAAGCATGAACAAGCATCAGTTGTGGGCCGCAGGACACTGGCACCAGCTCCAAGACGAGTGGACACTTCTTCCCTCCGTTGCATGAAGGTCCATTTTCAGGGGCAGGATGGATATAGTTATATAATCATCCTTAGTTTTTTGCAAATTGATATTTTAAATACATAATTTTCTTTAAAATGTAACATGCATTATATCCCTAGCCGGGTTAAATTTCTTCCGCGAGCTCAGCCAGAGCCGCCATTCTTTGCATTTCTTGCAATTTTCTTTTCATGCTTTGAAGCATAGGTAGACTTGTAGCATGTCAGAGTCCAAATTGCATTGAAAACCACCAAAACTAGATTTGCCGTTTGGTGGAAAACGTGCTGTTTGGTGTGATATGCACGAACTGGAGAACTTTATAGACTTCACAAGTGTATTATTGTTCCTGACACGTAGGCCAGCACAACAGAGCTTCTTTAGACTGAGCTCTGTTTTCTGCGGCTTTTGGACTCTGAATCATTCATGTGTGATCTCAATGTCTCAATCAATTGAAGGACATGGTTATGGGTCAATTGGATGTTTACATGCACCAAAACAGCTGAATAGCTGGTAAATACATATTTTTATGGATGTTCATGTTTTCAAATATGGTATTTCCATGTATTTCCGTCTCTTGGGTGTTGACTACCCATATCTCATAAGGTCCCCCATGGCTATCTGGCCATCTCCAAGGCGATGTGTCCGTCCCGCTGTCTTCCGTGCCACTGTCGTTCTTTGGTTCGGAAACGCTGGGCACGGCCAGCGCCAATCTGAAGCACGGAGTCGGTAGCCAAGGACTTGGAGCCTTGGCGAATTGCCCCTGGGACTGGTTGCTACGTGAATTGAGTTTTGAAACGAATTTCCACATATTTCCACAGATCGCAGAAGCACAAGTCCTCCCATCAAAGTATGCAGCTGTAACATGATGTAACCCTGATGGTTTATTTGTCGCAGCAACTTGGATCAACGTGGATCAACATTCAACTTCCCCCCAGGGCTCACCGCAACCGAGGCAGTGAGGCTTCCAGCCGCGGCCGCCGTTCTTCCATGGGCTCCAACAGTTCCAAGCCCTCCGCGGGGTCGGAGCCCTTCCATGGCGTGGTCGCATGCTGGGACGCCAAGCAAGGGATCCCCTGTGGTTTGACGAAGAAATCTGGGATATTTGGGATTAATGTACTATACTCAATAAATTGGGGATCATCACTATCCATTGTGGGAATCCCGATGAACAAACCAGTATTATAGACTATTATGATACGTGTTATGATTCTAATGGAATGGCAGAGGATTTGGAACACTGCTCCAGTGGAAGATGGTGGATGTTTATCGACCATTTAGGTGCGACTCATGGCAGTATACTGAGCTACACCAGAGGATGTTTGTACCGATGGTTGGTGGATTTGATCCATTTTTTTTGGGGGGGTGGAAAAAACATGAGAGGTGTGAGAAAGCCGGATGGAGAAATGGAACGCCCAAGAGACAGAAGTTGAGCTATTGGAAGATAATGGATTCCATGATTTTCTGACGGAACGTAGGCATTTTTTTTTGGTTTCCATCTCACGGAGAGCTGTGGAATGTTGTGGACAATTGTGGGCCGGTTTTTTAGTGACAGATAAATTCATGATATTTATGATGCATTGGGTTTGTGACAAATTTGTAGGGCCAAACTCCACTGGGTTTTTCATCATTTTCCCATGGGCTCTTGAGGTCGGGTGATTGAGGAGGTCTCTTTGGATGAATCGCTGGAGAAACTGAAGTTGATGCCCCTTGGCGATCCAACGGCAGCTGGGGGATGACGGGCAAGAACTACTGAAATTAGTGCCTTCCAATGAGTTTCTGATTGAGAAAACTAGACATCTCACTCCACCACACATGTAAAGGCTTGCATTGATGCAAGCTTTGCCTGGAATAAAATTTTCTCCTAGAAGGTTTTTGGGACTGGATCCTATCTGGCGTGGCCGAGGTTAAATTGCCCCCCGGAGCCTCCGCAGAAGTGGTGGAGGCAACCTGTTTTTGCTGAAGTGTTCCAGGAACATCGCAGGTTAGGTGAAGAGAGAATGTGGGAAGCGTTTAAGGACTAGCCAGGCAAAGTGAATCGATTCCACGTGCTGTGATATTCCTTTAAACTAAATTCCAAATCCAATCATATTCATCATATCAAAGAACATCCAACTAAATATAGAGTCATCCCCAAAAAGATAGAAAAGTCAATCCCCATGAAAATAGTGAAGGTTCACTTTTCGATCTTTTTTTTTGATTATGATATCATAAGCTACCCAACTAGCCTAGCTGGCCATGTCTTCACTAGCTCTATCCGACCAGGGAACGCCGGAAGCCACGACCACCGGGAGTGAAAGCTCCCCGCGCTCGAAGGTGCTTGGTTGAATGCGGCATACATTGGGAATATACTGGGATATGATATAATTGATATCATGAAAAAAGCATTAAAAAACAATGAGATACATCCCACAAGAACATACAAGAACTACTAGAGCTCACTTTTTTTTGACAAATTCCAGCTGCAGCAGCTGTTCTGCAATGGCTTGGCCAGGACAAGTGTCTCTCACTGGATCAGCCAGCAATGGCAGGCTGGGTGACAGTTGTATTTTTCAGATGCTGCATAGACCATAGGAAGCCATGACAACAGAGATTTTCACTTGTATCCCCTCATCCTTAGTTGGTTTCATCCCCCATGATGGTAATTTGCTGAAGGTCTTTGTAAGGATTGTAGAGAACAAAGGCCATTCATGTAAAAAAAAATGGCTCCTGCCAAGGTTTTCTTTTTCACGATGAGGATGTACTTTCTTCAAGCCACGAACATGCAGCCTCCTTGATCAACAAAGTAATTTCCTGTTTGTCCAAGAGTGGCGGTTTGGAGGGAAAGACATCTCAGATCAAAACCCAAATATCATTTATAATCATTTATACACAATTTAATTTTATACTATGTATCCTTAAATTGACAATCCCAAGCTGGGCTGTCAGATTTACCCCAATATAAACAGGGCTTTGGAGCAAAAAACCGCAGGCCTTTAATGATGGTCTGCCACATCCGTCTTCAAAACGGCCTTCCCGTGTGGAGCCGGAGCCTCTCCGGAAGCAGGTGCGACATGTTTTTCAACGGGACTTTAATGGGCGAAATGGACGTAGAAACGAGTGATATTTTGGATATTGATGGGAATATAATAGAGGTACAACGGGGATATAGAACCAACAACATGATGTTGAGGATCGTTTGCATATGGGTGGCTTACGCCCAATATATGGCTATTTTCACAAGGAAAATGATGATCCAACCATCAAATTTGGGGGTACTATTTTCAAACAAACAAATTTGTGTGGCAATCATTCAAAACACATGTACAAGATTCATCAAGATTCTTGACGTAAAGTTCGCACTTTGCTGCTAGGCTTTCCATGCTTTCTATCTCTGGCTGACCTTTTTCGTGTGGCTCTAGAAGATTCTTTTGATTACATGATAAGGTGGTAGGGGATAAAGAACCAACACCGGGATATTTATGGTTTACAAAACAGAGAATAACAGTATGTAGTATACTCAAAACATATCCACATAGTGATGTCACCAACATTGACGGGCCGATGGGGATGCACAGGGATACCTTCCAACAGGAGCCTTCCATGGCCATGTTGGATCAGGCAGACATGGTTGAGCTCTATTGAACTATGAGAGCCCACCAGGAAATCATGCCGCAACTGGATGGCACCAAAAAATTCCGGGCGATCCCCGGAAACGTTGAAGATCATTGAAGCATGTTAAAGCGTGAACCACATGATGTGTTCCGAGGGCGCATGCTTTCCTGCCGTAGTTTGAAACTGCTTGCAACTGGAACTTGCGCACCTAGTACAGGAGCGCCACGGTTGCGAAGCCATCCCTCACCATCATGGCTACTCCCTCATTACACTGGAGAGTCCAACCCCAACCAGCAATACCTTTTTCAAAACCTTTCCGCCCGTTGTTTCAGTGGTCAGTTGTTACATGTTGTTACTAAGAACCAGACTTCCAACATGTCTCACGCGGTTTTTCACAGCCGTGACAGGCTGCAACAAAAGGTCCGTTGTCCTTTCAACCAGCCATGGGAATTAAACTCCAAGAGTTGGGTATGGATAGATGTATCAGGGGGAGATTTGGTTGCTTTACAGCTGTAGGGCATTTGTCATCGTGCACCATGAATTGCTCCGTGAGCCAAGCATGGTCTGACTTCAACATGACTTCAGGGGCTGAGCCAAACCTTCCTGAAATCTGCTGCACGCAGGTCAAATCGCCCCTGAGATTTGTGTGGTGTCCAGTGAGTTCTGCACTGGCATTGAGTATTGGCCAGTGAGGCACTTGGCCAGGGCTGTTGACATCGATGCAAAGTTAGGAATTCAATCTGCTGGTAGTCTTTTGTTTGGCGAATTGCAAAGAATCAGGATTTACAGTCGCTCCCAAAAAGAACGTCCCCGAAAAAATCAGGATTCGTAAAATCCAAATATAAATTGAACAAGGCTCACATGTATTTCTATTTACCCCAAGTTGGATATTGGTTTATGCAAGTTTGATACCAGATTTGACCCCAGCCATTGGTCCATTGTTGCCCGATTGCAGAGCCATAATCATAACAACCTCGGGCAACATGTCGTTGGCAGGACTGGCGAAAAACGCTCACCTTGGTGTCGTGCAGGCGGGAAAATGTTGCGGTTCAAACCACATCTGCAACTGCTGGAGCTTTGCAAGATGTGATGAGACATCATATATCATCATATTCCCATTTCCATCTATGATGTTCACATATCATTTCATTATCATCTGATTTCCCTTTTTAATTTGTTGTGCATTTTGGAAGTTTGTTGATGTTTGGTTTGTCACGAAAATGTGGACCTCCTGGAATTTGGCCCAGGTGTTGCAGGGCCTCGGGCAAGGCTTCATGTCCACGATCTTTCCAGTCGCCTGGGGTCCTGTGTTAGGTCCGACTGTGATGTTTCGGTGGCAAAATCGAGCTGAGAAAAAGGTGGAAAAAGGGATTCTCCACGTGGGAATTGCAACAGAAGATATGAAACTTCCTAGATCGGCAGATTATGGTTGAACTACTCCAAGAGCAACACTTCTTCAGCACCAGCGCTTATCCGAGGTGGTCATTGTGATGACCATGTGGACCTGGGGCTTTGAAGGCGGCTCACTGAGCTGGGAAGTTCTGAAATTGTGATGGGTTTGTCATGGTTTGTCTAATGGCATCCCCGAATCCACTGGCCAATCGTCATTTTCCGTATTCAAGTGGCTGATTGGGCGTATACGGTATACCTTGGACACATCCATAAATGTGTGGAATCAAAATAATGAAGACAGTGACTATACGATTCATGGATTCGCATGGCCTCGCCCATGCGCTTCCCTTCAGGATCTTGCATCAGTCAGTTCTAGAGACCCAGCAGTGTTGGCCCATGTTGGCCCACCAGTCATGTTGGTCATGTGTTCAACTTTTGGTTCGAGACACCTTATCCAACAAAGACCCGCGCAACTCATCCAACTAACTAATCCCTTTGCCCTGGTATTAAAATGTATTAAATACCACCAATCGAAACACTGGTTTGGTCTTGGACCACATGGCAGGTTCCACTGGACCATCTTGGCAGCTCCGTGAGTGGCACTGGATTTCAAGGCGGTGCGGATTTGACGACGTACCCCGGGGGATTGCCAGCTGAGTGCTGCTAAGGTCAGAGTCATCTTGAGAAAATTGAGATCGTTGCCCTGCTGACCTGCCATGACCTGCGATGACCTGCTGAGTCGAAGGTACCACTCCATGACGAGACATGGTGCCAACATTCTCAGCTTGGCGACTGCACAGGCCCACCCAGAATGGGGTACACGGCGGGCATGGAGCCAGGGATGGCGAAGACGAAGACAAAGATCCACTTGGCAGTACAACCAGATGGGAATTGACGTCTAGCAAAATCTTGTGACCATTCAACCGATGGGACACTGATAGATGCCATATTGACCCATATTGCCTTTCAAACGGGCCCAAACGGGATGACATGTCAGGGCAAAACTCCATGCTATTCAGCTGCTATTATCTGCTATTCTTACAAAGATGTTCAGCCAGCTTTTACCCAGTTTACCCCTTGGCAGCCCGCAGGGAACACGGAACACCATCTCGGTGGTGAATGCCTGGATCTTGGATGATCTTGGTGGACTGGTTCTGTTCAAATTCGATGTTGAGTTGGATGCTTCAGCCATCTTTGGCCATCAAAAAACAATATAAAACAGATGCATATACTCATATACAGATACATCATATACACTCATATACTCAAAAGACTGACTTGGTATGGGATCGCAGGCCTTCAGCGCCGTGTTCAATGTGAACTTGACTTTGTTGGCTCAGACCTTTACTTGGCGAGGCCGATGTGATCCCAAAGCCATGGGTTTCCGTACTAAAAACACTAGAAAGCTAGTCGATTTTTGTTTTTTCTAAGGTAACTAACACTGCAGTATAGCCCTGTTTTGGTATTTGAACGTTCCCGCCAGGTATCGACTACCAGGCGGAACTGTGGGAGCTACACTTCACACGGGGGTTTGCCTTTGAAGTGATGGGAAGGTTTGGTGGTTGCTACCAGATGGCTGGTAGTGAGGTGCAGATGAGCGGAATGCGAACAAACATGTTCCTGATTTGTGATGTTCCGAAGCCGTCCTGTTTGAAATTATTGATGCCACAGTGCACACTATGAAGACAAAGTTGGAAAAGAACATAGAAGATCATGGACACCATTCCAAACGCAGCCTTATGTTAGCCACACATCGATGGCATCCACTCTTCGAATCTTGTGACCACTTCATGCTCAGTGAAGTGACTGTCTTGTGAGCCCAAGCAATGGCGTCCAAAGAGCCGCTATTGGACGAGGTCGCAAGTCGCATGGCCATCATTTTCTCGGGTGATCGAAGGAATCCACCCTGAATTTCCAGACTTCGTTGGAATGTCTTGATCATTTCCCTTGAACTTCTGTGACACCGGGACACCGGAAATAGATCCATAGCTATCACGACCGACGCAGGAGCGGACTGTGTCCTTCTATGGAAATAGCAACAGCGACGGTCCAAAACCTGCGGCAGAGGTGGTGGTGCGAGGCCCCATCGCATCCCATCGCATCCCATGTTGAAAGTGCGTTTGCGTGGTGCTCTGAAGATTTTTCGGGCCCGGATGACCCCAAAACCATCCAAAACCATCCAAAACTGTCCAAAACCAACATTTTGTTGGCACAAATTCACACCGTGGCGAAAGGCTCCCTGCATACTTGTCGGGATCACTGGCTCAGGCTGGCAGAAGGCGAAACAAGTCGTCGCTCTGGAGAGGATGCTTTTGAAGCTGGACGTGTCAAATTTAGGTTCCCGAATTTGAAGAGGTTCCATGAGTTTTCATCATCGGGATGAATCAAATTTGCGGGATTTCAGCGCGTGTCCTGAATTTTGAGATATGGGAGGGTGCAATTCGGAGATCAGATTACTTGCATACTGGTTGGCGGACTTATTGGAGGGGAAGAAAACTTCGACGTCGGATCTTTGACTTGACTTGGTTGGGTTGTCGCTGAAAAGGTTGCTTTGTCCGAACACGTTGGGGAAAACCCTTAAATTTGATGGTTGATCATGCTTAATCCATGTTAGTCCATGTTAATCCATGTTAATCCTGATTTTCCTCATCAAAGGTCCATTTGTGGGGCAAACCCAGGTTCCTTTGACGAACAGTCCTTCTCTCCAGGTACTGCAACTATGGCACCATTTGAGTTGAGAGTTGCGACCTAAGGAAATGGTTCCCCACTGGGATTCGCATCAAGTTGGACAAGGCTGGGTTTAGAATCACTGATTTGAAGCAGATTGGTTGGCTTTTGCGGCAGTTTGACCATGAACTTCCAGGATTTTTGATTGTAATTTCAGAATTTCTGAGAGCTTGGGAAGCAGAACTCCATGGAATGCCATCTGGCCATACCAAATTGCAGCGACGCAGAGCGATGCACTGATTTCTCTTTGACTCAAAATTGATCTTCAACTACGTCGGCAACATTGTAGATTGATATAGATGATCAAATTGAAGGTCTTTCATTTTTTGAGCATTCCTTGCTATGACATCATGTGTGATGTTGTCTTTCTCCGAAAGAAGTACCAAAAAGATACAAAACGCATTTAACAATTTGAGTGGCCACGGATGTGAAATCGAGTAAGCATCAAACGGTTGTCCTCTGATGTTGTGGCTAATGTCTTGGTTGCAGGCTGGCAAATGCCCTCCTTCCACAATGCAAGTGGTCATTAATGGCACTGCTGACATGACTTGGGGTTTGCAGAACACCAGTTCGGGTACAACCCCACAATGAACACCTTGCATCCTTTGCATGTATTAGGTTCACCAGATCACAACATTATGAGCACGAGTCTATTGTTGCTTTCTGATCACGTTTGGGAGCAAAAGCAAGTTGGAGGCTCCGCAAAGCAAGCAGTGATTCTGTTTCGTCGGTTTTTTGTTCCAAAGGTGGTGCCACCTATTTGCAGGGCAGACTTGACCAATTCCACTTTGCTTCGCCCAGTGATAGGTCGTCAGTTGGACCTTGGTAATTGTAATGTCCCACCTCGGAAGTCTGGTGTAAAGCGGTGCCTGGTGATAGCCTGCTGATAGCCTGTGCCAGATAACGTGGTGGTTTCCAAGAAGTGGGATAACTTCACAGTTCCTTGATCTGCAGGGCCTTGGGGCTTTGGGGCCGGGCCATAGATTGCCGATGACAGGTCATTTCAGATTTCAGGCGAAACGACTTGACAGCCTTACCAAGATTTGGTGATCTAGGTCTGATTCCGAAATGAAAGTCTCCCAAACTGTCCCTTTGTGGTTTCCGTTCAGGACACCAAGATACACGAAGATACACGAAGATACACGAAGATACACTGTAGAAGTGATTACGGATCGGAACACTGGCAGTTTTGCTCATTGCCTCGCTGGGTTGCAGCGCTGCACAAACTCGCAGTTGGAGTGCGACTCTGGCTTGTGGCCAACGGATCGAGCCAAGATCAGGTACGACAAATGCACTTCCTCTTTGCTGTGATTGATGAGCAAAAGCATTAAGAAGTTGCAAACAAAATTACAGAATTTGATTTTTGATGAAAGTCTTATGTGGTTGTTGGATTGGTATTCGGGGTCACCTAAGACGTGAACACGGCATGAACTGTTGGGTGCTTGATCAAGACAGAGAACCACATTTCTTGAAACAACGAAAGGTGTCGCCTATCTCCAGCTATGCCTTTGATGCAGGGCAAGGATGGGTGAGATCTTCGAGAATGCTGTGGTCTCCGCACATGAATTCCCCTCAGAAGGCGCCAGCTCACGCCGAGTGGCTCTGGGTCTACTAATCAACAGGCCATGGATCAATGTACATGGAATACCGTTTTTTAGGGGGATGACTATCCTTTTCCCAGCTATTTTGATGTTTAACCATTTTTAACCTAAGAAAATCATAGAAAATCAGGGTTTGACCCAGTCGCAGGTTTTTTTTTTTCATTTTTCAGGTGACTTCAGCGTGAAGGATCCGGATGAGGTGAATCTGGATGAACCCATCACCTGGGTGGCACCAACCCTGACCTTCATCTGTCCCTGGCTGCAGTGATGTTTGGAAAGATGGAATCGCTCGATGATCTCGATAAATCAACAAATTCCAAAAGCATCTAATCTATTCATCTATTCTGTCTCAAGTGTTGTGATGCTTTGCTGGGACATGTATATAAATATATCACACATATTATGTATATATATGTTATGTATGTAGTCTATAGTATTCTTTTTTGCCCACTGCAATGATTTGGCTTAAAGATCAAGCTATGGACATCTATGGACCCCTCATGGTCCTCCAGCCCTGAGGTGTTCTCCTGGCCTGGGCCTTGAGTGAAAGTGATCCAGGATCATCCAGACATCAATGATGTTTTTCGTTGGTTCAAAGCATCCGAAGAAAAGGTATGAAAGGTAAATACATTGAACGATAGAATCTTCCCAGTACTCTGAGTACTCTGTACTCCTAAGCTTTTTCCTTTCAGCTAAGCATCACTGTGTGCTGTGCTGTGCCACTCAGCTCATCTATCTGCTGTTGCTGGTCTTGGTTCCTCCACTGCGCAAAGCCGCTGGGCTTGGGGCAGATCGCCGTGGGAGGTGGTCCTTGCGCGGTGCTGTGGGGCAAAGTAGCCAAGTGGGCCAAGTAGCCAAGTGGGCCAAGTAGCCAAGTGGGCCATGGCCAATTTCGATGCATTCAAGATCAATCGACGTACCAGTTGGTAACACACAAAGTTAGTATGGTAAGATATGGCAAAATTGGAACATCTGGCAAGATCCTGTTGCATTCCCCAGAGTATCACAGCGTTTTTTGCGTGGCAACTGCCTGAGGCCACCCTGGGCCTCTGATGCAGCACTGAAACTCGGCCAGTGCCGAGTTTCGCGGAGTTTCAAGTTTCACAAGACCAAGCTGGGGATATGACTCTGATATCACCAGCAGTGGCGATACTTGCAGGTTTCCACAAATTCTTGACCCCTCCATATCCACCATTTATTGGTCTATTGGGGAAGTTGATAGTATGGGTCCCTCCGCGTTGGGACACATATGAAGTCTTCGCTGTGCAAATGTAGAGCTCTGGATAGCGCTCGTGTGTTTAAAACAGACTCACACAGTTGGCTCTCGTTGGGATCGGCTGAAAGAGACACAGCAGAGACACACACACACACATATATATATGTTATACATACATAATTACACACACAAAATCAGACAATATACATTAGATATCATTAGATCCTGGGTTTGAGAGTTGAAAACCCCCAAGGTGACAGAGTGAAGAATCACGGAGCTGATCCCAATGGATGGAGCTTCTCCGGCTGACAAAAACCTCTGACATGAAGCTCAATGAAATGGAGCGCCATGGCTATGGCGGGAACAGCTGAAAAAAACGATGAGAACAGTGCTGAGAACATGGAGGACACTATATTCACTATATGACTACTGTATACATGTATATAATGTATATAGGGATGATACTGGAACAAAATCTAAGTAGGGGTGAACCTTATCTTTTTTTCCAGTAGTCAAAAGTTTTTTGTTTGCACAGTGTCTACCCCATAGATACATATATATATACATGTATATATATATATAAATATACATACATATATATATGTATATATTATACATATATGTATTATACACATATCTGGATATGTGATGATATGTGATGATATGTGATGATATGTGATGATATGTGATGATATGTGATGATATGTGATGATATGTGCAACTATATCCGGATCCTATTGTTTTTTTTTTGCGGAAGGTCTGGAGTTGAAGCACCTTACCTGGTAGTCCGGTTCTCATGTAACGCAAGGCGGTGGCCGGCTGGTGGGATGTGTTCTCTGGTTCTTGCAATCCAATGACTTGGACACATACGTTCCACCCTGTTTTTCATGGCTGGGAAAATCCAACCTATGGATCTTTTCGTTTCAGGTTGGAACATGTTGGAACCATCAACCTTAGATTGCCTTAGATGCAAAAAATGCGCATCTCGCCAAATCTGCAAATCGGATTAGGCCGGCCTGGTGCTTTGTGTAGTCTTGCTGCCGTGTTTTATCCGACCACTGGTTCGGGGGGAAGGAGCTCAGGGACACTGGTATCAACATCCAAACGATTCTGCTTGTGAAGAGAACGACTGCAAGGAGAGTTCAGCAGAGTTTGGGAGTTGCAGGGCAAAATTTTTAATGCAACATGCACTCAGTGAGAGTATTGGGATAGCATCCCGAAATCTGGGCCAGGCCATGTGCTTTGTTTTTACAGCCAACACCACGATGAGCTCTTTGGAAACCTCCAAGTCCTTCATGCGATTTTGCAAGGCCGGTCTTGGCACATGAGCTGCATGGATTGGTGGAAGTGATCCAATTCCTTTTCTTTCAATCCGACATTGGATGATTACTATTATTGCCATTACTTCTATTGTTGTTGATATTACAATAATGATAACAACAATAGCACCGTTAATAGTCATGATAGTAATAACTTAGTAATAACAATAATCACACTTACTTTTAAATATTGCTAATAAACAATATACCAATATTCATATAATGAACAATATCATTGTTATTATGTTAGTATTATTAGACACTGTTTATAATAACAACCCAATATCATTACTGGTCAGGATGCCGAGGAGACCAACCGGCAGAGTTGCCCGGACACCCAGCTCGTTACACCCAGTGGTGGGCTGTGACCCTGGGTTGGATTTCCCAAGTTATGGCAATGTTAAGGGGCAAAAAACCTGGATAAACCATGGTTTTAGATGGTTTTAGAATGTTTTAGACACCATTTACAGGAAGGAGTTGAACATGCCACATATACCAACATCCCATTGACATGTCTGAAACAAATGCATACTGACATGGCTGACTTGGAGACCTGATGAAACTGGCATGGATGACGATCCAAGTTTCGATAAAGAAGAGGCCCAGATCCAAACAGATTCCACACATTTCCACACCACCAGCGCGGGTCACCACACTTTGGGAAAAAATCATCTTGGAGAAGCTGATTTTCCCTGGGATGGTTTCCCTCAAAAGTGAGATGCCTCAGGCACTACAAGACCTTGAAAATCCTATCGTCATATGGCACAGTGACTTCCATGCGCATGGTTGATGCCTCAGATGCCTTAGGTGATGCAGTCGAAGATGGGTTGAGATAACCAATAGGACACAACAACATATAGACACAGTTGGATGTTTGATGATGATTTTTGATGATGTTTGATGACTTTTGATGGGAATTCGTCGTGGATTTGAGACATTTGAAATTCTTTTTGACATCCCTGCCAGATTCTTCGAGCCATTGCCTTTGCGAGCTGTTTTCCAGAGCCAAAATCTTCACCCTACTGCCAACCTCCTCTCCACTGGGAGGTCTTCAACCCTTTGATTCCTTTGATCAACACCTTGGTCTGTCCGATGTTGGGAGGACCCAGAGGGATTTCGGGCGCCTCCAAAATGGAGGAGGGGGACCTGGTCACGGAAATTTCGTTTTCACGGACGCCTCCAATACTTGGTAACACCCATCCCGGTTGGATTGTCACCCAACAGCTTCCAGTTTCCATGCTGGATGAAGCTGTTTCTTGCAATTGCACACCATCTCTGAAGCTGTTGGATGTCGAAGCACTCTCAAACCCTCTACGCGTTGGCAATGCCTGAGACCATTCGCACCACTCGTCAGGTTGGGCGGCTTCTTGGGCACGCGCGGTTTGATGTTCCTGCTATCGGATCCCAAAAGATGGCTCCCCACAAGGCCATCCATTTTTTGAGTATTGGACCAACTCATTTGCAGCTGGTTGATAGATATGATAGATGTTGATCGTCTTGGTAGATCTTGGTAGGTCCCCAACTAGATCCAGCCACTTTCCAAGAAAGTATGATCCTCAAACGACAGACAATCACCAACACTGCTGGCTGATGAGGCCAAATGCAGCGTGACAAATTGGAGGCTGGGCAAGCAGCGAACGGATGGGGGTGGCTCGCTGGATGTTCTCACAACCACTTAAGGGGGAACCACAATGTCCAGCAGTTGATGATTGAGCTCCTAGATGTTCCTTTGTTCCCATGGATTTGTAGTGGCACAATACTTGACAATGATTGTTGGTCCAGTTGCGGGCCACTTCATCAGCCGATGATTTCTGTCTCAAACGGTAAAACCTCAAGACAGAGTGAGAGAAGTGTCGGAAGCATTCTGGAAACAAGCTTGAAATAACATGCAGGTTGCCCCACAGCATTTGCATACGTCTTGCAAGATCGCAACAACTCGCCCTCGCAAAGTCAAATTAGTTCTATACTTCTATGGACGCTTGGACAGGACATGTTTGGACATATTTTGTCCATATACCGTACACCGTTATGAAGGTTCTTTTCATGAATGCAATCTTGAAACTACAAACCAAATCTTTCTGTGCCATTCGGAGAAGTGGCATTGGCTATGGAGGCCTTCAAGCAAGCACAAGACAGATGGTGTGAACGTCTAATCTCAGACGAAGATTTGTGTGATGCTGTGGCTCTTGTAGGACCTGAACGTCACCGTGTGCCCTTCATCCGGGCACATTTGGCAACTCTTTCTGAGCCACTGAAGGCTGCTTTGTATGGTGACTTTCGGGAAGGACACACAGGTGAACTCATTTTGGAAGATGTGACTGTTGATGCCTTCGACGTCATGATCCGAAGTGCATACCATTTGGAGCCCAAACTGACTCCTCTTAGAGCCCTACACGCATTTACTGCGGCAAGGTTGTACATGATAGATGATCTAGAGAAATATTGCTTGGACTACTTGCAAAACTCGAAAGATTTGGATTGCACAGCAGCTTTGCAAATTTTCACCGAATCCCTGAAAGCGTCCTTGAGTCTGCCAGAAGAACTACAGCAGACATATTGGAGCATCCTTTTGGCTAAGAGTGAAGAGGTTGTGCAGTCTCCCTTCTTTGTTGAAACTCATGGCTCCATCATATCCAAGTTGATCAAATTGGAGGAATTTCGAGTCAACGAGGAGACCCTCTGGGACCGCTGGAGTGGTCCGCCGCAGCTCTTCAGAAACCGGAGCTGCTGGGGCCCTTCGCTGCTGCCATGGGGTCCGGTGAAGTGGCGCAACACGACGCGATTTTGCGTTTGATGTCCCCGTACATACGCTTCACACAAATGAGAAAGGACTTTTTCGTTGACAAAGTGAGGGAACATTTGGATCGCAGACAAAGTGAGCGTGTCATGGACTGCTTCCTGTTGAATCGCAACTCCGAAGGATTGCTGATCAACCAGCGTGTTGGTCTGACGGATCCCGTTGCCGCGAAAACAGATAAACTATCTGGGGCTATGCGGGAAGTTAGGAAACTCACATTCAGCGAACCCAAGTGGTTTACCATGGTGGAGCTCTCGTGGTCACAAGTAGTATCAGTAGACTTCCCGACATTCGGGTCATGGCCATGGTCAGTTTGCGTGGACAACAAGACATACTCTTCGCGCCAGATGACATCGAACCAGATGGGTCTTTGTAGTAGCACCATTCTTGTCACTATTGAAAATCCTTGCAATGAATTGACAGTTGCATATCCCCCTTTGGGAGATGATACCAAGGTCATTGTGTTTGGGACAAACGCCACACCACCTTTCAAACTTGCCCAAGCGGCGGTGCAGCGACTATCAACCGAACTGCGTTTTCAGTCCACAGACACTCTGAAAGAAGGCCAGTGACAACAAAATTGAAGCCAAGAGGGCAGTGGGAAAATGGATCAAGGCCCAAAAGCCAAAGATTGCCAAAGCACCCATTTTGATTGTCTAACCAAGGGCACACAAGATGCCTTCCATGGAAGCAACAGCAGAAATCAGCAAAGATTCATGCCACAGGAGGCTTTTACTAGAGCGGGGATCCGGAGCGAAGTAGTTCTGGCAAGTTTATGGTGAAACAACGTGTATCTTCAGGTTATTAATGTTGAAACTGATGGATTGGTTGCTGATACGTCGTATTGACCGATTGTTGGATCCCAGTGTATCAATGCTCAAGCAAGTCTTAGCATGAGCGTTTGGTGCCGGCAAACACTCATGCCAAGTAACAAAATGCATTTTGTATCATTCTGTGTGATAAACATTTATCTTAAGATTACCCTGAACCAGTTCAGGAATAATCTTGTCATATCTTGTCATACAGGTTTCAAAGACTGCTGTTGAGGTGAAGACGTGGCAAATGTATATTTGAATACCTGGCAGATCCAGTGATGGCAGTTCCGCACTATAAATATACCTCACGGACTGTGTTTTTTTTTTTTTTAAATATATATATATATACATATTTTGATAAGCCTTCTGTGGCCACTCATTTCCAAGTAGTAAATTACCAAATCATCTCGGGCACTTTCGCGTTTCAAGCATTTTGAGATTTTTGGATGGTTAGTTAGACCCAATGTTTTGATGGTTAAATTGGTTAAATCCCACTATTTTACCCAGCATCCCTGGAGGATCTGGATTTTAGTGACCCCAGAGTCCGACGAGGCTGGAGATTTCTTGGCTGTCAGGGTGAATGCAGGTGAACATCCCAATGCAAAGTATAGGGATACACATGTGATGCATGACAATACCTGAAAATACCTGACAGTATATATGACAAAACATGACAAAACTTGACAAGAGTGCTTAATTTCATTCTGTGCTCACGAGGGAATCAGGGTAAAATGACCATTGGTTTGCCATTTGTACCCCTTGACTTTCTTGACTCTTGTGGTGGGATGCCAATTGCTCTTGGTTCTGAAATGTTCTGAACCCTTTGGTCCAGTAGCTTGTCGACATGGTCAGTCATGCTAGGAACGTGCTCTTGCAGATGACTGAACTGAAGGTGGTGTTGCAGGTTTGTGGGGGTGGCTGGAGAAGTAGAATAGGGCTTGAGTGAAGAGGGGTCGAGTATGTCCAATGTTTTTGAATTGCGTAGACCAATCTTGACAGTTTGTCCCATGCAGCTGTTTCCTCGTAGAATCACTTTTTACAATCTACCCAACAAGGGATCAAAGGAGAGGCCTAACATCAAGGCAGGTGGAATGAGGCAGAGGCAAACCATCAGGAGAATGTCCAAGTTTTGACCTCCAAGATTGTAATCAAGTGAATTCAAGACCATTACATGACTAGTGTGGGCAATTGCGGAGTCCAACATTGTCATGGGATATCCATAGTTACACAGTGACATACATCATTTTGGGTCCTTATCCTGCCGCTGAGGTTAAAAGCGCGCAAACGATCAGAGTGTAAAAAAGTGCCGACCTCCGCAGAAGGCAACTGTTTCTGTTGTACATAGCTTGACAAAGAGAAAACTTTGTTTCCTACAAGGAAGACGCCAAAGGAGCCAATGTCTGAACCTATCAGTTTATGGATGTTCATGGGATTTTCTTTCATGTCTGCCATTGCCAAAACAAGTTTGGACATGTCCATCGCCTAGCCCACGGCGTTTCTGAGTGTCTTGTTGAGCAAGGCTCCGCAGGTACCGATAAATGAGAGATCATCCCCGTGGATGTTGGGACTCACTTGTGCTTATTTCTTCACAGACACAGGGTCTGTATTTTCCCGTACAAAGATATCCATGAGACTAGACTACACTGACTACACAGACTATGCGTTGCGATGTGGATCCTGGCCTGGGCCTAGACCTGGTCTTTGCACAGGCAGTCACACAAATATTGCCTGAAACAGTTTCTGAATATATAGTTTATTAAGGGGCTCCGCCCCCTGCCGCCGACCCCTGGGCTGAGCCTGCGATCAGCTTCTCCATGGCCCTGAAGCACACACACACACGCATATATAAAGATATATATATATATCTATACATATAT
>Ga0126342_10005651_pt1 | contig 21915 bp, 12 predicted proteins | sample Cyp1metagenome_FD_92528 | JGI IMG/M metagenome (GOLD analysis project Ga0126342, IMG submission 92528) | Coral microbial communities from Lord Howe Island, Old Settlement Bay, Australia - Cyphastrea 1 metagenome | ecosystem: Host-associated > Invertebrates > Cnidaria > Coral ... | reverse complement strand
TTGGCAAAGAGCTTGGCGAAGAGAGTTGGCAAAGAGCTTGGCCAAGAATTGGCAAGGCGGAAGTGCAGGTGGAAGTTGATGCAGACATGGTCGAGGAGAAACTGGAGGAGGAGGAGGACGAGGGCGAGGACGAGGAGGAGGAGGAGGACAGCTAGCCGAGGAGGAGAACAACTCTGATAAAATCTAACAACCCTCACCTGGCAGGTGGGGAATAAAAGGACATCTATGAGTCTATGAGATCAAAAAATATATTCAAATAGCTACGTTTCATGTCAGATGTAAGTGTGACCAACCTGAAGCCTTGTCAAAGTTGCTACTAAGATGGAATGGTGTAGTACTGATCACCATCTATACACCTATGTAACCATTTTGCTGGGCCGGTAGGCGGCTCAATTTATTTGATCAATATCCATCTACATAATATTGTAACGAAAACAAACGGAAAGGGAAATCTAACATAATCTAACCAGCAACTAGATGCACGATAGTGGTTGCCCAGTGACGTTCCACAAAATTCTGAAAAACAGTTGACTTAGTCCAGTCCCAGTCATCAAAAGAATGACATGTCTTCGGACCATTAATAACGCACATATATATATATATATATATATGAAACACATATTTACAAAAAATATCGTAGTAGAAACGTAGATCATTGTAGAGTATGCAATGTGTTTCTCACAAGATGAGGCAGCCATCCTTTGCCAATCTTTAAATGTGGCTGTTTATTGTTACTTTCCTTCTGGTTGCGGTCACACGACGAGCAAAACAACAGCGGCATTTCAACCATTTTGAACAAACAAAAATACGATCTAATGTGGTGAAACCAAGAACCACTGCGGCAAAGCCGGGGCCAAACCCATGTCTTAAAGATATGTCAAATCTATCATGCGCGGGCGGTAATCTCTCGCGCTCTGGATAATTAGCCTAAATCAACCCATGAGCCCAACCCAAGCTTGACTGTGGGGTTTTATGGATTCGAAAGGCAGACCCAGACTGACTGGTAAAAGCTCTGTGGTAGGCCCTCAAAGGGGCCAGGACATGAAGAAGTTCAAAGGTCAGTTTGCTGATCCAAGGTGGATACACTGATGGCAGCATATGGAACATGGTGTAATTAAGCATGTTGTCACTGCCAAGACACAAGATACCACAAGATGTCGTAGTAGTCGAATATTTTGGGCAAGGATTCAAATCAAGGCAGGTGATTTGGAAAACGGACATGTGCAACACTAAAGCTTAAGATCCAGGGGTCGGAGGCTTATAACGATGGCTGAGCTGAAACTTTCTCACCTGACACTGCCATGCAAGGATGGCATCACCGTTTTTGTTTTCGGTAGTGGGCCAACCCAGTCGTGCCTGCAAAGGACATTCGGGTTTTGGTGGCCGCTGCTCAGGGTTTGGGACACTTGGGCATGTCCAGAATTCCTGGTCGCAAGATGACACCACTTGGCAAGAAGGGCAGAGGTCCGAGTAGCCAGTTCCCCTGGCATAGGATGCTCGGCTGACATAGCCACCCGTCAGGATGGCAAAACAGTGCGAAGAATTTTCAGCAAGTCGACGTGCAGCTTTGCAACGCGTTTCACATCGTTTCACTGTAGACAACACCAGCACACAAGTCATTGTCATCAGGTTTGGTATTTTGAACTTTTCAAAAGAATGCGAACGCAAACCCTCGCGGAGGCGATGGTTCATCAAATTTGCTAACAATATCCGTGGCATGGCGCCAAGTCGGGGCAATGCAGAGCCATGAGTTTCTCTGAAAATCTGGGTGCACCGAGACCCTTTGGTCTGTCATAGACAATTATATAGACTTAATTGTCTTATCTATGAGTTTTGGACAAAATTCACTAATCGACAACAGGTTTTGCTACCAAAAATATGCGGTTTATGACTTCTGGTTTAACTGTTGCTTTTGAATGATATAAACATGGTAGTTTATTGTCCAATCAACATGGCTTAGAGATAATACTGAAATCTTCCCCACAGGATGAGTCCCCACGTTGCTTTGGTTTCACCCGTCAAAGTGGAGATATACCCATTGATTACAAACCGCAGATCATCCAGTTGATTACAAACCAACTTTGCCAATTCTATCCAATTATTGGTTGCTTGAGTCCCCCTTTGCTTGAGTGGAATTCCAATTGCAAGTGGTTCAGGGAAAACACCAATCGACTTACCTGTGATAGATCAAATAGCAACCACCCAAAATTCCTCGGCAAATCATTAACTCCCCATTTCTCCAGATAACAAATCATGATTCGGACTGTTCTTGATTAAACATGATTAACGATGTTCGATCCATGTTGTTGTGGTTAAATGACGTGCTTTTCCCCGATAGTCACCATTTTTCCCATGCCCAAAATGGTCCATATCTCCCATTTTTCGTGCCTGTTCGGTCCAGCACGCCATGCAAGGACTCTGCCCAGGAGTCCAGCACGCCGTCGAAGCACAAAACCTGCAGCTTTCGGAGCGGGGCAGCTTGAGCAGTGGCTGCTAAACAACCCTTGGTTGGTGCAAAAAGGATTCCAATTAATATACTGTAGATATTTATATATATATATATCCCAAATATATTGGCTAGGTGGATGTGCATGGAAAAGAGCTATAAGCTAGGTTTTGAACACTGGTGAAAAACATATTATTGTTTAATACTTGCATGATATGTGTTGATAGAAATATGATAATGCTGGTTGGTTTGTTTTTTTTAAACAAGTCTTGTTATACTGGTACTGGTTGGTTAATAGGAATTCCCGATTTTTAAGGATGATGACAATGCCCAATACATTGGGTAGATGGATAGTATAACCCCCTGTGAGTATTAAGGAATTACCAATTCATAGGATAATTATGGATAATTATCAGTTCATGATTTTTTCATTGTGAGAAACATAATTTATTAATTTAAGGAATGTGTCAATTATTCAACATTATGGATATTGGATGATAATGGCCCAATGGCCATTGTGAGAATTTCCAAGTCATTTTGGTTGCTGTAGAACCCCCGAGCAAATCATTGATAGTGGGTCGTTGTTTTCAACACTGCTTACAGAAACCTGGGCTTGCTGAAGATGCTTCTCTTGCATTTTCCCGTGGCAATGGGTGAGTACCCTCCGGTAATTTAACATAGCTATTGAAAATGGCCATTTATAGTGAGTTTTCCCATAAAAAAAATGATGATTTTCCATAGTTATGTTAGTTTACCAGAGGGTACACTATATATGTGAGAAAGGAATTCGTACTAGGTTTCTATTCGTTTTATGCCCTGAAACAAATCCAGGAAATTTGGGGTTGGACCAACAAAAGTGGAAACCTGAGCCACACGTATGGTGATTGAAGTAGGAACACAAATCGGGTGTCAACAATCCAACATTGTGATATGACCAAATGGTGATTGGCTTAACCCTCAGAAACGCAGCTTGTAACAGCTATGGTCTGTCCCAACTGTAACAAATAAACTAACAACCTCCCATCGTCCATGGTGTGGTTGACCCTCGTGATCTTCCGCATTCTACATGGGTATTTAACCATCAAAATCAACAAAACGCATACTGTAGGATCTTGCCACGTTTCGCCCATACAGTATGATGATTTTGACCAATCATCAAACGCAACCAAAAGTTAGGATATAGTCTATAGTATTCTATAGTGATATATGATGATATATGTAACAAACCAAATGATTGAACATTAGGAACAGTTTGGTGTTTCATATTATTTCATACACGTTTTATGGGTAGATGCGAGCGTAGACTTCACCAGCAGTCAACAGGTCCTGTGACGACAACGACTTGACTGCAACTCACCAGGCTCTGAGGCTGAAACAAACATTATATTACATAGTTTGGTGCGCATAGATGTATTATAATAAGGGGTGTATGTGTAAAATATTTTATAATATTGTAGAAATATATACATATTAAAGAAATTTAAAGAACATTAATATGTGATACCCACAGAACCTGACTCCCGACGTGATGCGTTTACGACGTGACCTTGTGGTGAGCTGCCGAGGACAAGAGCTTCGAGAGCACGCTGCCGCGCATAGCTTCGGATCCTGCCGGTCTGGTGTTTGTCGCCCTTACGGGGGATCCAAAGTCAGAATTCAATCAACACTTAAATGGGTAATGGTTAATGATGGTTAATGGTGGTTAATGATGGTTGATAATGATTATATCCATATAAATATTCATATAATCCATATGGCTATGTCTGAAAATGGGGTATACTCCCAATGCCATTTAGTAGGGATAATGATCAGCAAAACCATTGGGTGTAGGGCTACACTATTTTCAGACAAACCCAAATGTCTGTGAGTATTGTGACTATCTCGGTGTTTTGATCTGTTGTAGGCTTCACTTGGGATTAGTGATGTTTACATGTGTTTACTATACAGGGAAATCAGGTGATTCATGTCCATCTCAACTGCTCTGCATGGTTGTAAAAGAGTGAAAGCCAAAGTACAAAGTTTTTCTTTAAAGATTAGTTGGTTCTCCATCGCTTGGAACAACTCCAATCTATACGGCCAATATTAGTCACATCCAATGGGTTTTCTTTGTCTTGCCCTTCAAGATGGCATATTTTTTGGACACTGGTATCCAATAACCAATTATATACCTCAATGCTCCATGCTATGGAATATTCACCAACATGAGCCAATTTTAGGTCGACATGCCATACATGGAGCATATCAATTGTATATATATATATATATGGATAAACAGGACCTATGATAGGACTATTAAAACATATTAAATCAAACTATTCCTCACTAAATGTAGACAAACCAACCATGTGATATTCTGGGGATACAATATGATACAATCTCCCAAATGGTAGGTAGTGTTTGTTTATATTGTTTGATGATAAATTATTACAGTACTGAATATGGGGATAACAATAGATATTAAAAAAGTAAATATATATATATATATATACACATATGTATGATATCAATTCCAAATAATCGCTTGACTAATTATATATGATCAAACAAATAGATAATTTTAGATGATACATAAATAATCATATCATATATTATATTTAGTGTACTAAAATATGTAGACAACATCTTCCCCAAGCCACAGTCCTCCAGAGCCCAACGTTTCGGGTGGCAAAGCACCAGGAAAGCACTGAACCATCTCTGGTGGGACCAATTCCTGACGTTTGGAACGACTGTCTGAGAGCCACGCTTGACGAGGCTTGCAGTCTGCAAAAAAAACATGTGCTAAGCCCAATGCCATAAACCATCCCCAAAATCACCACACACGGTTTTAAATGGGTGTTATGAACCATACCCAAATGGTATGTTTATGCCCATGTTTATGGCATTGGGTTTCCCGCATTATTGATGTTCAAATGTCTAAATCCGCGAAAAATGTTGATATTAAACCATCACGATGGGAAATCATGGTAGGTCTGGTTGGTTTACCCGTTGCCAATGACACGATCGAAAAAGGCCTAGTTTCCTGGTTGGAACGGGAAATCCACCAGGCACCAGCTGGGATGAACCATGTCGCCATGAAGTTTGATGAGGGGGATGAAGCCAACATGCCTCACATACCAATCCTCGGAAAAGAGTATTGGAATGTACTGGATAGGAAAGGAATAGATCGGATGATTGGATGAAGATTAACATAATCAAAAGCTTCTGTCTAGTCCACCATCAATTTGATTCGTGAAGCCTGATATATATATATATATACACACACATGGATTCATGGGTCTATCAATAGCTCAGTTGCTGCCAATCCCCACCCAGATCTCCCCATGGTACCTTCATTGCGCAAGCGGCTTTCTCAGCTTGCATCCTCAGCATGGAGGTGTCACAGTTGGACATTGTAGTTCTGAGTTCTGATATCCCCAAGCAATCCCCAAGCAATCCCCAAGCATTTGGTCAACAACGGACACCCCTCAAATTCCCCACACGCCAGGCCCAGCCCCAGCATCACCGCCAAGAGACATACAGCGCAGCATGGTGCTTTTGCCCACTCCCGAGGGGCCACACAAAATCGTTCCGGGGAAAGAACCTGGGCGGATGGGGGTGACTGCCTCGGCGATGATGGGGTTCACTTCTTAACTTCCACATGTACAAATGGGATAGTCAAAAGATCATACTTCCCAGCTTTTTGGTAGTATTTTGCTTTCCCAATTGTCAGAGGCATCTGGGCAAAATTGTATCATATGTATATATATATATATACATGTACATACTATTTGTGACTATGATAATTCACAGACCAGGACTAAACCAGTTTTGGGATTATGTCTCCTGGCAACCTTAAAGTCCTGGCTGTTAGGTCTGCCGCTGAGGTCCTCAACAAATTTACCAAGATGGGATGTGGCCTGAAAACAGGGTAATTGCAAAAAATAGGGTTATCCCGTTATCCCATTAAATCAGTAACAGTAACACATTGCAACATGTTATCCCCCATTTCGGCTAAACAACTCCAATTGCTCGGGGGATCCCCATGTAGATATTTCTTGGGGGCCACTCCACCTCCAAATGCCGTTCTACTTAACTGAGTAAACACCACCTGGGATATGTTTTTAATCCTCAAATCCTCAAGCTATGTGCATCCCGCATTTGGGGATATGAACCATGTTGCCAGGTCCAAGGTACGCATGGCCATGCGCAGTTGCCGAAAAATGCTCATGTAGGAGCTTGAGGTCGACAGACCGCGCCTCTGTAATTTCTAAAAGGACGGTGACACCGTGAGCTGGAAATGATGACTGGTGGAGCTACGAAATTCATCTGTTCAAAGGGATACCCGGCCTGGTAAACATACAAAAAGCTATTGAACATGGCCATTTATAGTGGATTTACCCATGAATAGCATGGTGATTTTCAATAGTTACGTTAGTTTACCAGAGGGTAAACAAGGGGAGAGGAAACCAAAGATGAGGTGACACAATTGTCTTGGAGGTCGATGGTCGAGTCGTATGTTTTTGGGTTGCTTTAGGCCTGGGTGGTGGGGTATAGGGCATCCCCTTTTGACCTCCATGCCCCAATGCTGAAGGGAAACATGTGTCAATTCATGACGATTCTATCTCGGTTGTCTTCAAAAAAGCACAGCCCAATTTTATATCATGAATCATGGTAGTCAAAGGAATCAACCTTGAGACAGGATAGATCAGATGTTTTCTTCCGCAAACCCTGTTGATGGCTCTCTTGATATACATGTATAATAATATATGTTTTGCAAAGGAGTCCCCCAGTTCGGCGGGAACAAAACTGTGTACAATTACAAGGGTCACATGGCTTCAATCACTATCTTTGCCGGCACCCGGGCTTTAGCTTTGGCGTTTTAACTGGGCATAACTGGGTTGGTACGAGCTTGGATGCTCAGATTCCATTCGTTGCGATTTCAAAATAAAGAAATGATCGACATGTATGGCCAAGCATTACTCGATTTACGGTCCTGTAATCAAACATGGCTAGCTGGCAGATTCTCCACTTATCCCATTAAAAAAAAAAACACATAAAAAAAACCTCCATTTACAGCGGAGTTCGATGGCTTTTGTATATTTGGAAACACCCAAAGGTGTTCGTCCGCCAGATCCAGCAATCGCTCCGATGATCCAACTGGGATGTCATTCAAAGGCCAAGCGGCCAAGGTCGATCACCGGCCTTCAACTGAGGCAAATTCCACTGATGTTTGGTCATCATCGCAGTGACATGCAGTGACCCTGCCTTCCAGGCCTGGTCCGGCTTTGCACCTCAAATTCCGGCATTGCACTCAATCTCATCCAGATCTCATCCAGTTCCAGTCGCCAAAATGATCCAAGGTGGACTCTGTGGCTGAAATATCCAGCACAAAATATCCACCAAACTATTCAGGCCTAAACCCTTCATGGAAAATGGGTATGCTATCCCAAAGGTGTTGTTATGCTGACCATTATGTATATATATATAGGTCAAGGCAGATGCATACAATGTATATATATATATATATACAAATACAATATAGATAGATAGATGGATGGATAGATAGATAGATAGATAGATAGATAGATATCCAATATAGATCTATAATGATCTGTCATATAGTATACATGATATACTGATCCATCACAATCTATATACAATGATTGTTTTTATTTTGATGATCTATAGTATCAATGATACATGAATACACCTAAATACATTATATACTCTACCAGGTGCTGGTTTTAATATGTTTTAATAATCATCTTTCTTACCAACGTCGGCACCTCTCCAGTTCTTCGCTCAGCAGCCCCATCCACTGCGTCATCTCAGCCTCTTCAGCCTGGAGACGATGGGTTTCACGATTGGATGATTTGGGGCTACCCCATAATGGGAAACCATATAGTTGTCTTACTGGAAAAAAAACAAAAGACACATATGGGATACGGAGAATAGTGGAACTGGTTGGTGGTTTCAACCCCTCTGATGGGATATGGAGAATAGTGGAACTGGTTGGTGGTTTCAACCCCTCTGATGGGATATGGAGAATAGTGGAACTGGTTGGTGGTTTCAACCCCTCTGATGGTATATGGAGAATAGTGGAACTGGTTGGTGGTTTCAACCCCTCTGAAAAATATGAGTTCGCCAGTTGGGATGATTATTCCCAATATATGGGAAAATCATAAAATTTATGTTCCAAACCACCAACCAGCTGCTCATATGGGATATGGTGAATCGTGGAACATACTGAAATAAGTCATTGCATCGGATTCACCATCGGCGATCATCGTCGAACTAAATGGAGATTTTCCAGCTGGCAGTTTGATTACCGGAGGGGAAAAACTGATAATTTGGGCGTAATCAACCATTATATCAATATCCAATAATAATGATTGATCCAATAATGATATATAGAAATTATATCCATCAATTGTTGCCGATGTATAGGCAATTTGGATCGGGGTTCAGATAAGGGGGAGGAGTTGTGCAGAAGATTTTGATAGGTACAAGACACAAAGCATCCGGCCTGCAACTACAAAATTGGATGCATGGTCCCATTTTTGCAACTACAAAATACAGAGCACAACTTGATTTGATTCCGAAAACAAGTCAAGATATGCACTACAAAAACCTATGCATCTGAAGTTGAAAAATAGTTGAAAATCGGAAATGCTAACATTATTTTTCCCTTCAATAACATTTTGTAGTTGGGTCTATGCCATCCAAAGTTCCGACCAAGATACTTTTCAAAAAATATTTTGTAGTTGTCATTGATAGAACTTGATTAGGATCAAGTGTTGACCCCGTGCAGTTGTTAGATACGATTCTGTACTGGCAGCGGCTTAAAAATAATTCTAGGTTACGCACTGGCAGCGAGTTCAATTACAGGTTATATAGGTAGTGGCAGCGGGTTCAATTACAGATTATGTATTGGCAGCGGGTTCAATATAATTACAGGTTATGAAGATCATAAGAACCGCTCAAAAACAAGTAAAAAAAATATAGTTTACATATTGTACAACTACAAAATGCAAATGATATTTTATGTTGGATGCTTCAACTAACTCAACATATACATGGATCAATTTGGTTGAACTAACTAGCTTCACTGGATCCTGGGGGTAAATCATGATGGATATAATATACCGACAGGGGATTGGGTAAACACAATGAACTTTGTAACTGGGTGTATAAAAAAATCATCATTTGCCCTTTGGTCATTGAACATAGCTATGGAAAATCACCACTTTCAATGCAAATCAATGGAAACATCATCAAGAAACAGGCCATTTTCCACAGCCAGTCGTTTTTTATGACCAAGCTTTAGGGTCGTTTTCTGTGGTCGTTGGATCTCTGAGGTTTCCACCCCAGGGCTCCAGGTGGCTCCTATGCGACATTACTGCAAGCCACATCGATTCCTATGCGAGTCCTTGGATATTCCAGTACCATTAATGAAACTCATGAATGTGCTTGATGCCTCACATTTCTACAAGTATACAGTCTACTTGCATTTTGTATCTGATGCTTGTTCTAGTAAACATCAAGCCTCAGCAACGCCCATTTACGGGTTTCTCGGAAAAAAACATAAGATTAAACTTATGTAGATGCCATATGATGCCATTCAAACGAGGTCATGTCTAGCTGCAAGTAAAGTGTTCCCCCCATTAAACTTACCATCAAAAAGAACTTAATGCAGAACAAAACGTTCCATGCCCATTGACCAGTGGCTTCACATCCTATGATTAGAGTTGTTTCTTCATGCTTTGAAGTACGTCATGACTTGGCAAAATAAAACATTCTAGATAGCAAACAAAATATTATATGATAACAAAGTTGCCAAATAAAAAATCCAAATGGGAACCCCTACCCAAAAGCTCAAAGATCCTTGGGGGATAACTGAAAACCAGCAACAAGTTGTATATCCCCACTACAAATCCCTCTTGTCCCGCCATTTTGTTGCTTGAGTCACCCTTTTTGTTGTTTGAATGCTCATTTATGGATAAATGATGATAAATGGAGCCAAAGCAATGTTGACCATAAAAAATATGTTTGAAACCATCAACCAGTTGTGGATACACAAATAAGCAGTGTCCAAAACCCCTGTAGTCCCTCCTGGATGGTGAATAAAGATTTGCACATCATCCCCAATATATTGGTTAGTAGAATCCCACAGAATCATCAGTCAACAGGTTTTGAATAAAACATAACATATAACCAATATAACATCCCATTCGATATATTGGTTAGTAAGTAGATTCCCAGTAGAGTCCCACAGAATTATCAACTGCTCATATGTCCCATAGAGCCCCTCTGCCTGCGTGGTCTCCGCTTCGCTGAAGGTCGAGCTGTCGCTGCTATCGTCCTGTGGAAGGGATCAACCTGTAGCTAGGCCCTCAATTAACCCGGGGGGGTAAACCAGCACAGATGTGGAAAACCCATGGGGAAACCCCAGGATAATAGTCTTCAAAAGGTTGATTTACCCTCAATTTATCTCTAAGAAATTGATAAACATATGTACTTGCACCATTTCTATTTAAAAATATAATTATATAATGTTTCTGAAGGTATATAAGTACCAATTAGGGCCAATGCCATTCTATGCGTCAACTGCGGGCAGTCATAGCTTATAGACTATACTATACGGCTATAGGATATGGAGAAACATGTTGGATAGATCATGATACATCATATACTGTAACATTCTGTACTTGCATATATATATATATACATATATATATACTCAAAACATAAAATGAGTATTTCAGAGTGGGAATAGCTTTTTGATCCTTCAGAGAGCCCTTATTGGTATTGAGGAGCACTTTATATCATATCACTATATTCTCGTACACTTGGACATCTTTCACTCAAGTTGGCTTGCATGTGAACTGTCCCTCCATCAAAAATCCCTACCAATCAACACATCAAAGCAACCATGTAGCAAGGTTTAGCAGTAGTTTCGAAAACTGCAAGCGACGCAATACTCGGAATATAAATATACACATTCGATGATGGTTACTGACACTTCGGGGCAATATAGAGAACGATCAAATCTTGTGATCCCAAGTCCAGTATGGCCCGTATGGCAAATAACAAACCAAACCACAAATGGCTTTTATTTGTCAGGATCTTGATAAATCTGATTTTCCAGCTGAATAAACAAATTGTCAAAACAAAGGCAGATGTTGCCATTCAAATCCCTAGTGATGTCTGTTAGATCAAAGTGAAAGCATTCAGCCTTCTGCAGCAAAACAGGTCAGTCAACGGGAGTTTTTATTCCGCTTCTTGGGGTGAAAAAACAAATGACAAAGAAACATACCCTCTATCCCTCTGGTAAACTAACATAGCTATTGAACATGGACATAGAAATGGTTGATTTACCATGTAAAAATGGTGATATTCCATGTTTTTCTCTATATGTTTACCAGAGGGTAAATGAACCCATCAACCGTTCGTTCTATCTGTTGCCTCCAGCTTTTGCGGTGAATCTGTGGTCCAACAAGAAGAAAACATACCAGAAATGGGTTGTATAAACAATCAAACGACATGGATCCGTATATTATGTATATATAATTATATATATACTGGGTTTACCACACTTACTTCATGACATTTCATGATATTGCTAGGTTGGGGCAACCTTGTGCTAATTGACCCAGCTTTCTGTACCACCTCTGAGGGTGCCAATCCTACCAACAGCCCCCGATCACCAAAACATATCGGGTATCTAAGGTTCAGTAACCCATTTGCACTAGTGATATGTATTTATACATTGAACATATGGGTACAGTTTTCGAATATTCATGGCCTGGGCAACCCACATAACTATATGATACATTATAATCATACTAATATGAGTAACATGATGCTGGTATGGTTTGCCCCGTCGCCATCCACGCCTCCTCGGATTCTTCCTCTTCTTCTTCTTCCAAGTACATGGTACTGCGGCGAAGTGCAGCTTCGAAAACCAGTAGAATTCATAGGGAATTGCAGGGTAAAGGGCAGAAAAAACGTACCATGGTGGTGGAAACCATCAAAAGAAATGGAGGTTGATGGCATTGGGCTTACCACATCCATGAAAAGCTTATGTAGAAAGATCAAGCGGGCCCGGCGGGCCCCACTTCCACCCCAGGTGCAGGTCCTGTGGGCGCGATAACCTGGGCCAGGAATTTGAAAATGGAAAACACGGCTTTCTGGGGACTCCCTGGGACTCCTAGTCAAGTCAAGTCGACACAAACGAAGATTGAGGTTCTAAGGGATGAGGAAAGGATATCGAGTCATATCGAGCCATTTGGGAATGTCAAATGTTAGAGTCAGAGCTGGAAATGAGTCAAGTCAGAAAGATACTCTTTTCAAACATGAGCCGAAATTGAGCCATACTCGTTTCAACAAGATAGGTACATGATACTGCGGCATGATACATAGATAAAATTCCATGAAGTTGCCACGACATGAGACGCAATCGTCACATCAGAGGTGGAAACGTTTCAGAGTTGGTTGCTCTATCGTCCTTGATGTATCCAAAAAATAATAATCTGGCAATTTGACATGATTATGGGAAACCAACTGTGTTTAATAGATTTAATAGTAACATATCTATAAATTGGCAAGTTTCCAAAGTTATGTGAAACTACCAGAGGGCAATTTGGAACCCCGAACTGGTCATTTCGCAAAGGCAACAAATCATCGTCATCATCATTTTCCAGTTCCACTGTTGATTCTTGTCCAAAAACACGGGTTAGACCCAAAGTCCACCGAAAAAGATGATCCTAGTCTGCATTAGAGTCTGCATCAACAGGCAATTTTGGTATCCCGTTCTTTTTGTTTCTTGGACAACCCAAACGAGAAAAATATACACACATGGTCTATCATTGTTAGACCTTCATCATCCTATTCTTGTGTTGGTGATATTGCTATTTTCCTATCACCGGTGGTAAATATAGACTCGTTTTGAATCGTTTAAGCGCAATATCATATTTCCAAGATTCACCCATGTTGAGACACATCATTTTCCTCAATGAATTGGAAGACTTAACAAACCTGAAACAAAAAACGGATCAACGGATAAATGGTATATGCTTACCCCTATAGCCTATAGTCAATACATATATATATATATATTCATCCAGAATTCCGAGAAGTTTCGCGAATTCACCCTATTTTTGTTGCCATCACAACCCGTTGCCATTGTCTGCCTAATTCAGCGCTTCGGCGCGACGCGTCGCCTCAGTTTTAAATTCTCTGGTGTCTGTTGCCGGTTGCTATGGTTTGTTACAACTCAACTTCAGCAATCACTAGACGAGTTTTTGTTTTTATAGTTGTTTATAGTAATTACTATAATGGATTAATTAGTACTTCAAAAATGGCTTGTTGTAACCGTTTGTAACCGTTAAGAAAACAGTAAAATGGGGATGTATCACCACAGACTACTTGTTTGTAGTACCGCTCCCACTGTTTTATGCAAGACAACGTTCTACAAAAGTCTGGGGGGAATATACCAAAAGGCTCGAACATATTGCATGTTGGATTCAAGCACTTTGTCCATAAGCACAACTAATCTTGTGTAGAGAAACTCTATAAAGACTCTATATAGTACCGACATTACTACATAGTACGAATAGCCACTAGACTAAAACATACTAAAACTATATGGTTTCCTAAAATGGTGGCTACCCCAAACTATAATCCAAGTCATTACACCATGGCCTAGTATTAAAACAACCATTGCGACCCCAGTGGCCGTCCGACGATGAGCTGCCATCCGAGACCTCCTGAGCCAGTTTTTGCAGGGGCTGATCCTTACACCTGTGAAAAATGACTGCAACGAGCGCTTTACAATAAAAAACACATTTAGGCTATGAATACTCAAAAAAGATCAGCAGCAACACACATGTTGTATAATCAAAAGGAAAATTATCTTTTCGCAGCCAGAAGCCTTGATTGATAGTCCAAGCGGCCAGTGGAAACTGGATTCAATCGTTAACGTCATCCAGATCCAAGAAACACAACATTAAAAAAAAAAAACTAAGAGGAGTTAACCAGCTCAATCCCACCATTCAATCGCATCACAGCCTAAGTTTCTTCTTATTCGTCGAATCCTGATATTCGATGCTTGCATAGACCATTTTTAATTTTGGATCAATAATTCCAAACGATCTATCATTGGACTCAGCACGTTAATGATTAAACAGTTGAGTCATCATGTTAAATCCCAATGTTCTGTCGTCAAACCTCCTCGTTTCATCTCGTTTCAAGGTTAATCTTAAATCCCAACGTTCCATGGTCAATTCCCCGCTGGACCCGTCCTGGAAAAAGGAGGCCCTCCGCGTGGAGAGTCGACGACCGCCGTCGAACCAGCCCCCCTGGTGTCATCGTCTCAAGAAGTGTTTGGATCCTTAGGGAGGATTGTAGACTTGTAATAATCGTAGACGTATTAGCCAAATACATCTAAACTGTTTCAATAATGTGTTTTAGTTTTAATGATTATTTTACCATGTAGAATGACTCTATAGTACAATGTTCACTTCCACGCATAATGTTCATATGTTCATGTTATTATTTTCATGTTGATATATTTCATTCTATTTGTTATTCCATGTTTTTCTTCACCAGGCACTTGTGATATAGTCGAGTTTCCGCGGCCTTTCTATGGGTATGGGTCGCAATTACCCGAAACATGAGATGGATTGTCTTACGAATGACGAAAACCTGTGCCCTTTTCCGACCTGAAACCCATACCCATAAAAGAGGGGGAAATCTCCTGGTGAACACATTCAAACTTCAAGGTTAAGTGCCTACATATTATATGAATTGATTAGGTCATAGTCATAGATTGTCATAGTATACATGGTAATAATAATTCGAGGGTTCAAGACTTCAGGGTAATCTAGTTGAGAAAAAAAGACAGCAGAAACCTATTGTCAAATTGAAGCCATCCTAAATCCCCTGTTTTCTTGGGCTTGGTCATGCTTCGTCATTTCATGATGAGATGTCCCAGGGTATGTTAAAAGTGTGGATGTACCTGCAAGAATCCTGCAGGATCAAGCTTGCTACTTTCGTGGGCTGTAGCTAGACCCAGGCCCACAACAACGGTCCTATGGCCAGCCTTGGTCGGCTGCTGCCGGTGTTGGGCAGAAAAGAGCTCCTTTTCAGGGAAGCTCAGAGGTGAGACATACACTTTGTCAAAATCATCATTCAATCAGAATGTAGGCGATGTCATCAGGGTTTCACTTCATGTTCACAAAAACTACTGAAAACATAGGGCCAAATTTATTCAAAACCACCCGCAGAAGAAACATGGACATTTCACCGCTGACAATTAGTTTGGACCCACCAAAAATTGGTGGACAATTGGCTTCTACCAACACTAGATTGGGATTGAGCGCAGGATTCCCTAATTGGCATCCATTAAACCAGATAGATCCAGATAGTATAAGCGGATATCCAATCAACCAAGAGGGTTCAGCTGACCATTGCCATTCTAAAAAAAAGAAAATGCAAATCAACAACATAAAACTATTTTCGTGGGGTGAATATCTTTGAATCTTGCATGTTGGTCAAACTCCGGAATCAATCCGTAAAAAACCCTACTTGATCTTTAGAGTACCCTCTGGTAAACTATATAACATAACTATGGAAAATCACCATATAAATGGCCATTTTCAACAGTATGTCTACGAGAGGCTAGATCTTGGGAAGACCAGGTCGCCGGGATTTCTACCCGAGTCCTGTAACAGTTGCCGCAGCGCTGGTTGATCCGCAGGGCCCAAGTATTGTAGACAGACCTGTCACATCTCGAGGGAAGGCGTACCCTCCGGGAATCAAACATGGCTTGCTGGAAAATCCTTCATTCGAGGGATTTTTTCTCAGTAAGGCTGTTGTTTTTGGGAGGACTTCTGTTTGTCATGTTTGAATACCGAAAGGATCCGAAAGGTATATGAAATGCTACAACTCCCATGATATGAAACGGCAAAACTCATTGGCTGAAAAAAATCAAGGTTTTTGATGGCTAATTCCTGAAATGTTTGGCAGTGTGAAAATGTATGACATCGAAATGTTCCCTAAACAAGAATGGTCAGTATATCAGGAATAAAACATCGCAGTGGACACATATCCCCAATGATCCTCCAATTAGTTCAATGATGTGTCCATTAAAACCACCTCCATTTATTAAGTATTTTCAAGCTAGCCACGGTTTTTCTTACCAGAGAGTAACCCCGTGGCACAATGGTGCCCCTAAACCATGGAACATAATTCCACTAATTCAAAAAAACATGTTTCCTATAAACATAGACACCCAAATATAATATTGTTTCTTATCACATTAATTCCCATTACATCCCTTTTTTAAGTGGTCGGTTGACTCCCCACAGTGGTTTTTGTTCGGCCGACTGCAAATCAGCAGGTCCATGATTCACCTAGCGGAAAATATCGCTGAAATAGAGCCAGCTAAGGGGATGATTGAGCCTGAACAACAATCCCATGATTTCCAGTGACGTCATGACGTGGGGTTACAACATATACCAATGTTTGTTCATCCAGATGATGTATCCCCATAAAATATCCCATAAAAAAAATCATTGCTTTTGTTGGTGGAGCAGTTGACCCATCCCCCAAAACCTATGTATTTCCCAACTACATAGATCACATATCATATGTGTGTATATATATATACACATATATATATATATACATATATATATATACATATATATATATATACATATATAGATATACATATATATATATATATACATATGTATATATATACATATATATATATATATATATAATTATATAAATATATATAATTATATATATATGCACATCTGGATGTTTCCTAAAGGAGGTGGTACCCCTCCAGATCATTTATTTTAGTAAGGGACTTTTCAGTAGATATAAACCTGTAAATTTCCATGAAATAAACATTTATAAACCCACCATAATAAACCAATATAAACCACGTTTATACACTTCAAATCATCCATTATATATATATAGTACTTATATGGGTATGGATCAATACCTATGAAAATACCATTTTTAGGGAGATGAACATCCATAAATCCCAGCTATTTTGATGTGAACAAAAAAGGGGTACTATTGGTTTTGACACACTGCCATATATAAACTTCCATTATAGTACAGGAACTTCCATCCACATTGTTTCCATTGTGGGCTACCCATGGGTACCTGGTTGAAGGCTCGATGCAAGACCTCCTCTTCCGCCGCCAGATCCAAGTCATGCACGGACGCCTGGAGAGTTTGTTCAACGCGACGCGAAGCGGTCCGGGGGGGGGAAAAAACCGGATTTGAACAAAACAAATGGGTGAATCAACCATGAAAAAATATGGAAGTGTGATTCATTTTGAAATTAGATCTATCCATAAATTTTAGTTGATTGAAAGACATGGGAAAATCAAACATGAAAACAATGGTATCATGGCCAGTAGATAATCCCATACCAAAAGACTATCCAGGATTAGTTTCTACCCATCCAGTTGATTGACCTAGCTATTTTAAGATGATATTTCCCCATGGTCACCATTGGTGATTCAACCATGAAACATGGGGAGTTCTCGCTTGGAATTCAACCCGCCATAATGGGGATAGACTGCTAACAAAACCTGAGGAGCATCCTTAAGTAGTTGCAAGAAAATTTCAATGCAAATCGCCCAAAAATATCCCACCATTGACATTTTCTTGCATTCTCATGCTACATCATCATTCATTTGTGGCAAAGCACTAGTAAAGCACTCCACCAGAAGGTCACTAGAACTACAGATTCACTGAACTTGACCAGAAACTCAAAAAAGGAGGTGTCACGTGAGGTAACCAGCTGTAACCAGGTAGCTAATTCCACCCAGAGGCCCAGCCTTCAGATCTGCTGCAGTTTCGATGGCTGTCCTGAGCCACGGTGTCCATCCTAAGGTTCACATACAAATGCTTGGTGCTGCTAGTTACTAACTAGTGATCAGCAAAAAAATGGTTTAAAGCAACTGGTGCTGTAGTTGTATATATATATATGTATATATATATATATATGTATATATATATGTGTATATATATATATGTATATGCATATAATATCATATAATCACAAATCTATACTACATGTCACATTCAGAAATCACATCAAAATATAGATTATAGTAGTCCACAAGAAGATAGAACCACAATCTATCATAAGAACTTGTCACTAGTTTTTATATATTCTACTTTCCTATCTTCGGAGTTCATCTATCATCCATAATCATCTATAATCATCTATAATCATCTATATTCAACTATAATCAACTATAATCATCTATATTCAACTATAATCAACTATAATCATCTATATTCAACTATAATCAATTATAATCGTCTATATTCAACTATATTCAACTATAATCAACTATAATCAACTATAATCATCTATAATCATCTATATTCAACTATAATCAACTATAATCATCTATAATCATCTATATTCAACTATAATCAACTATAATCATCTATAAGCATCAAAAATCTGAGTTGCATCGCTTTTGAATCACCCGCATCTACCGTAACCCGGCCTCAAGAAGTGCATCGTCACAGGCGTGGAGGAGAAACTTCGGGCCTTCGAGCACGTTGATCCCTCGCAGTCGCCCTTGCATCTTTATGGAATTGTATAAGTCAACCAAAAACAATAGAAAAACAAGATGGAACAAGTATGATCAAAATCTAATGTTGATGAAAACATGATAACATTATAGTTTTAGTATAGTTTTGATGATTTTTGATGTTCATTTTCTGAGGGGGCTTGCGTTGCAAGCCCAAAGGTTCGTTGCAATCTCCTTGGACCAAGAAACCCCTCGTTTGTTACGGCGGGTTTGCCATGATAGCTGCAACTTACCATCACAAATCACTTTGGCAAGTGGCATGGTCATCATTGATTTGCCCAGTCACAAACATCTGGTTGTCAAAGCTGTCATGCGTCTTACCACTAAACATCATATTATACGTATCATCTTGCATCATATTGTGGCGCCGCCATTTCAAAAACACTGTTTGCCAAAACTTCACATGAGGGAAACAGCGTAAAGAGATGTAAAGGGCTATCTCAACAACATGTTGAATCATTGCTGTCTGTTTACCTCATTTCAAAGTCAACTCTGAACAACATTTAACAACACCTTCAACTGGTCATATTGCTCCAAGAACCACAAATAAACGTGCGTCCGGGCGTGGCGAAAGAATTCGACCTGAGATGGTGTTCGCTGCGAATCTGAACCTTTAGTCGGGATGACTCAAAGGTAGTCAAAACTCAAACCTAGTGAACCTTTGGTAGTTTTCAATGCTAGTCAACCCAGAAAACGACTTTGGATTGACTTAACTAAGAAATTTGAAACGGGAAACCCTGGTTACCACCAAAATTTCATGTGCTTCTGACTGGTCCTTTCCACCTCCGGGAGATCTAGAGGATGATTAAGTAGGCACATGTGGTATAAAGCGTAGCGGCCACCTAGAGATATCCAACAGGAAGTCAGAGTTTCAAGGGAAAACCCCAAAACATTTGGCATTACAATGAAAGATAACTAAACAAGACTATGTTGGAGTATATTGTTCTGGAACTAAATGTTTGGCCAAATGATTTCCAAATAATTATATGGATGCAACCAGCCTGAAACCCTGAACGCGGGTGGTGCTCGCTGCTGGTACATTTCTTGCAAGGATAGTCAAATTTTGATCACATCCAAGATTGTTGTCATAACATGTCATAACATGATCTGAGTCGGGCAACAAATTTCAAACTCCATCTGCACTTCCACCTTGTGTGCAGTGTCCTTCTGCTAATCTACCAGAGGAATGAACTTAAATCACAATATCGGAATATATATTTTTTTTGAATATCAGTTCCACACCATCGCCAAGCCTCTTAAATAGCAACTGGCATATCGCTAAATAAGTATGTATATATATATATACACATATTATACCATATTATTATATATATATTTATATTTATATTATATATCTTATATAATTATATGGCTATATAAACTGTACCTATATAAATATATACATATATGGTTTATACATGTTATTGGCACCATCTTTGACTGGTTGAATCCTCATTCCACAACCAACCTTCAAAAAGGTCTAGCGACCACGCGTCGCGCGCAGTGCGTGATGACCTCCTCTTGGAAACCCTTCAAGATCAGCTGCGACTCAACGATGCGGTGGAGATCCTAGGTGCGTTCTGCTTCGGTGATTTTCATCATTTCCCAAAATGGATGAAGTGATCACCCACAAAAATATTGGCTGGTTGGTGGTTTTAACCATCTTGAAAAATATTCGTCTGTTGGGATGATCATTCCCAATATATGGAAAATAAAAAATGTTCCAAACCACCAACCAGATTAAGTGATCACCCACAAAAATACAAAAATATTGGTGTCGCTACATAGGGGATCCCGGCAAGGGGTGGAACATGACCTTAAATTAAACTCTGCGGAGTCGGTGCTGTGAGCGACGTGAATCTGGTGGCACAAAACACACAACAAATCCTGGGAACGAGGGTACCACAATTCCCCCATCTTCAAAGACAAACCGATGTAGCTACGATACTTAGTTATATAGTTATGTAGTTATGTATACGTAAATGCATGTATCATTTAACTAGCGCTGGCCAAAAAGGTATTATTTCCTCAGTACCTAGACCCTTCAATTGACCCTACTTTTACATTGTCTTATTGGACCAAAATAAGGATGAAACTATACCCTCAAATCCATTTGTTAATCATCATGATTCCAGTCAGAAAGTCCCATTGTGATCCATTGTGTATAATGTGTTGTTTTTGTTCTCAATCAAAATTGCACATTTAACATGTGCAAGCATACCTAGACTTTCAATTTACCAATTCGAACAAAAAACACATCAACAATTGTCAGTCATGCTGGTACATTTACCATTTTTTAACAAATTTGATAGGTGAACTGATGGTCAGAATACCAACATAATTAGGTAATGTGCCTTTGGGTCAGGTCCCCCTAGCATCCAGTTCACCCTAAAGTAGGTGGGCCCCTAGGTTTGAATCCGTACAAGGTAGTGGTGCCCTCCAGTTACATGTTGTTTCATGGTGCTTTGCAACGCCCTTCAACTAGTTCGATATAACCCCGAATCTGTATGTTTACCAACTCAGCGATTCGGCCCCGGTGCCCCAACCAAGCGATTCCTGGGGCACCACCCTGCAGCTAATTTGGGACCCATCAAAGCAACCCTTCAACTTGGGGCTGCAGTTCCAGTTGAAGGTGGGTAGATATAATCCCAACTCATGGTGATTAAAAAAGTTAAAATCCCATGGTTATAACCATTAAAATTATTAAAATATGTATAATACATAAAATAGGACTGGAAATCAAATTCAATTGGGATTAAATCTGAATTTAATTCTTCTCTAGTTTCCAACCTACTGGGCATGTATCAGAAGAATTAAATTCGAGTTTAATCCTTTTCTCAGATGTCA
>Ga0126342_10005650_pt1 | contig 21915 bp, 23 predicted proteins | sample Cyp1metagenome_FD_92528 | JGI IMG/M metagenome (GOLD analysis project Ga0126342, IMG submission 92528) | Coral microbial communities from Lord Howe Island, Old Settlement Bay, Australia - Cyphastrea 1 metagenome | ecosystem: Host-associated > Invertebrates > Cnidaria > Coral ... | reverse complement strand
TCTGTTCCTGCTTTCCGGGGCTTTGTTGTGCATCTGGGGCGTTGGCCTTTTGAGCCATCTTGAGTCCATTGTGTGACCAAAACTACAGCTACAATGAGTGTTGCATAGCTCATCATTGAGCCCGCCCTGCGGCCAAAGCTACAGCTACAATGATTGTGGCATGGCTGGTCTTGAGCCCACTCTGTGGCCAAAGCTACAGCTACAATGATTGCTTCTTGAGCCATCTTCTATCCACTCTGTGGCCATTCCACAGCTCTCCTTCTCTCTCCCTCTCTTTTCCCTTTCTCTTTTCTCTCCTCTGTCTCCCTTTCCCACCTTGGAATGATATGGTATGATAATATGATATGATGTGATTGATTGGTTCTTTTTACATAAATGTTATTTTTAACTTAACATAATATATATATACAAATATATCTAAAATATATCTATATAAATATCTATCTATATATATATATATATTAATATTATAATGTAAGTATGTGTGTGTGCGTGAGGTATTTGTTTGTTTTCAACCCTGGTCAGCCTTTGGTAGCAAACATTTGGAGATCCCATTTTTAATTTTCCCTTGGGGAACCTCATTGGCCGGCCGCCCGGCGGCCATTTTAATCCAAACGCGGTGGATCCAGATTCCGGGCTGGAGGCCAGGGGTGCAGTGAAACGAACTGCTCCAGGAACCTTCCAGTCAGCAATTCTTCCTTGGAAGGTTGATGCCTTGTGAAGATTGTTGCCATTCCCGTCGTGCCACTTTCTCAGTGGTGATTCTCGTGATTCAGTCGTGTGTTGTTTGATGTTATTTGTTGGGAACCGCCACAATGTTTATAAGGACCTTTTGGGATGATGCCTAGTGGCAATGACCAGGACCTGAAACAATTTGAAAAAAAAAAGGGGTTAAATTATTCCATTGATTTGTTTGCAGGACCTTCGTTGCCGTAGCAGAACCCCTGAACTAAGAGCCCAGATCTCAATTACGTTTCTTCGCCCCCACATCTCTCAACCTTCCAAGTCGGTGCAAAGGCTGGTAACCGTCTTCGCCGGCAGGAGATGGTGTTTGATCTCACCTTCAGTATCTGATACCCCTAAGATTAAATACAAATACATTGTAAGTACATCCAATAAGGGACCAAAACCAATAGACCTATGCAAAATCAGCGCATTAGTGGAAAACATTTAATCTTAGGGGCAGGATGTTGTTTTTGTTGATTCGCACATTCTGGACCTAGCGCAGGATGCCATGGTTTGGTCACCAGAGACGTCAAAGATACTGGATGAGATCAACCCAGCTCAAAGAGTTCGGCACTGAATGTGAGTTTCCACATTCCACATTTTTGGGACCAAAGGATTCTTTTAATCAAACCCCGAGGCCCAGAGGAACCGGCCTTTGTCTTTCGAGGTGTGGATTTTTTTGAAGTTGAAAAGATTCCCAGCAACTGCATATATCATATGTCTACCAAAATCCATTTACGTGGCAGGATGTCGCTGCTGCTGATGATGCAGTAACCCTTATCCAAAGTGCAGAGTTCTCAGGAAATTCGCAAAAATACCACCCTATAAAACCCTATAAACAAATCATGCATCAATGTCTGATCGAGTGAGGATCCCGTGGGCTATGTCGAGGAAAAGGCGTACGCAGAGACTGTGCTGCGCACTGCTTTGCTCTCAGTTCGATTTTAATTCCTGTTCAGTGGTCCCAAATTTATCTATGAAATTCGTTGGTCAACAAATAACCCGAGGTTATGGCATATGTCAGGGAAAACTACGACAAGGAATGCCCCAAAACACTTCTGGCCAAGATGGGCAACGTCGCCGATGAGGCCTTCCATCGTTTGGTGGAAGGTGCTGAGTTGTCTTTTGAGTTCTTGCGTGAAGAGCTTTATGAAAGGGATCCAAATCCATATGTTTGACTTCCCAAATGATGCACTACAAATTTTCATGAATAATTGCTATCAATAAATGGGGTTGAACCACTGGGGTCAATCAGATGGATTTGGGTTAAACCATGTGAAACCAAGCGTTTGTGATTTTGGCGCTGCCGGATTCCTGACTATCATACCGTCCATTGTGAACAGCTTCGTCATGTTTATGCCCGAAGCTAAGTTTCTTAGTTGTTTCATGTTTTGAACTCCAAACACCAACGGGGTTGAAGCATCATCCTATCCCAGGCCCGTGCTCCAGCTGAACGCGTGGCTCCAATGATGAGAAGGCCAAGTTCTCTTGGCGGTGATGCCATTCCCAAATTCATGTTTTTAGGTCCGGATACTTGAATAAGGGTCTCACCATGCCTCACAAAAAAACACTTTATTGGAATCGCTGAAATGGTTCAAAACTGATATCACACTGGCTCTTCTCACATTGGCTTTCACTTGGCCGGCTCGTTGGCTCAGGCAGTGATGAGAACCTGTGCGGTTCACAGTTGGCAGATGGGGATGGAACCGAGGGGGCCGGAAAAGGGAAACAACACCCCAAACAATTTCAAATAGGCCACCTTTTTATTCCATGGAAAAACATGTGATTCCGGCGTCCTTGGTTCATTGAACTTGGGAAGAGAAATCATATGGATTTTGAAGTGCGCCCAATACGGGCTCCTGTGACTAAATCGATCTGTTGGGGCTTATGTTGAAAAAGGGATGCCTGCATAGGTTTGGACCGAAGTCAAGTGTCTAAAAGAATGATTGCCGTGTTTTTTTGGAAACCGATTCAATCCTCTTAAGAAGCCTTTTTAGGCTCATTGGGGGTTGCACCAATCTGAGTGAGTCAGCCATGCCCCTTCTTGCCGATGTCGCTGTACTTAGTGAGCCGGGGTCCCATGCGATTTTTTGCTCTGGTTTTCCATCCAATTTGGATTTAGGCCCATATGTTCAAAAGATACACATTTTGCCAAACCAGGCCGGAGTTGAGCGAAGATGAACCTACAAAAGAGTACAGGTCTCAGATTTGGTGGCCTGTCAGTTCAATATTCATCTCTTTTCACCCCTTCTCATGGCTTCACAAGATTTTCAATTGACACTGAAAGGTTGGACGATTTATCCAGAAAGGCCATGTGGTTTTTGAGCTGTTTAACATTTGACAACCCATGATTACTCAGCAAATCAGAATATCTACGCTTCTCAAAAATTTTGTGGAAGGATCCGTTGCCCAAGTTTGCGATCTTCAAAGAGGACATTCTGTGCCAGCACAGTCCTAGCTGTATGCCCCAAGCCAAAGGTGATCCGTTGAAGATTGTCTTGGTTCTTTGATTGCACAGCATTCAAGACGTTAGTTCGATTCAACCAGAGAAAGACCCAGTGCCATTTTACACTAATTCCACCCTTTTTTTCTGAGGTTCCAAAGAGACCAGCCAAAGGATGCAAACTTCCAAAGAAGGGGACCATTTTGGAGAAACCGGTCACGCTGAAGACCTGGGGCACCATCCGCCCTGGCCTCAAAAGTCCACTGTTATACTGTTGAAGTCGTCTTGGTCCAATTTCACTGCCTTCAGGAGTGTTTGGTGCCACGCAGAGGGCCAACCCGAACTACTTGTCGAAACGTGGAAGTGGGGACCGATTGTCCGATTGTCATTCTTTTTTATGGCGAACAAAAACATCATTAATAATATAGAAGTGATATCAACTGACTGCCGCTGCAGGACTTTGGAAACCAGGTGCGCTGGTGGAAAGACTATGTTTCCGCCTGCAAGCTGGCCAAGAAGCCAATGGGACTCTTCGTGCGTCCTGAAGTCGGGGAGCTCATGTCAGGCCAGGTTCCAAACGTTCACAGCTATTATGACCAAACCATCCAATCATACAAAAGCTATTTCATCCCATCCCCCTAATATTTAAATCGATCTATATGGGCACCAAAAATTGATAGATATTGGTGGTGTTCAATATTAGAGGGATGGGTTGTTCATATCTGATGCAGGTCTTCCCCATGGGTGGACAGATTTGAATCCAAAGTCTGTCTTGGATGATCTGGGCTCCATCTATGAGTGGGTCGGTTTGCAGGAGCTTCTGATATTTTTATGCGTTGTTGAGGTATCCTGAATCATTTTTCAAAATGCTGGGATTTCAGAACAGAACCAGGACCAAAGACCAAAGTGGAAAGTGGCATCCCTTTTTTCGGGGGTACTTGGCCTAGAACTGGCAATGCGACAGTCTGATCCTAAGGCATAAACCATTTATATATGTTTAGGCCCAAATAGTGCCAACCATATGGATGTTCTGAACAATGCCATCAGGTGGACACAGTGCGTATGCTATGTCAGTCACTTAATGCCATTTACAATGTGATGATACACTGTGAGGCATGGGGAATCGGATTGTTCTGCCGAGCTGTCATTCTACTACCACATCCCAGGTTGAGAAGTCGCCCTACTGTCAGAAGCTGATTCAACAGAGAATTTGTGATGGATTAGCGGACCCTGGCACCATCTATGACGACGTAAGTCAATGCAGACTTTCTGAAAAGGTCGATGGATTTCTTGCTGGCTTCCCGTGCCAGGGTGTGAGTAAGGCAGGTTTGGGCCATGGACTAGCTGATCAGCGCTCAGCCTTGCTTTCCCATGTGTGGAGACTGTGGGACCAACAGCCAGAGCCACCGAGACTTTGAATCAATTTAGCTTCATATATAGTTCAACAATTCCCACTAACAAAAATCAGCGACATTCAGTCCATGAATTCAATCCGTCGTGTACAATGCAAAGCCATGGAATGACTTAGGAAATTCGCTGTTTTAGAGAATGTGGGGGCGATCATCCACCAAAAACAGCGACCAATGTTGCAGTACCTCCTCCAGGAGTCATTGTTTACCTGATTGTTTGTTCTGAATATCAGCCATATATCAGCCATTGACCCATTCCTTTCCCCCTGTCCTGTGGCTTCTCCTGCCAGGAGGCCAAAGTGCGTGGCCTTCGGGTGACCTGGGCCGTTGTGAATGGCAAGATGATTGGTGCGCCGGCTGGGGCCCCACAAGAAATATTATGTGTTTTTTTCAAAATCGGCCATTCGATTTAGAATTTGAACCAATGTCCAATTCCACATATGATGCACTGAGATCTGGCGTGAGAGGGTTTTTTTCTTCATCGCGCGACCAGACTTCCAGTTCTTCCAGGCTCCAACATGTCATATTTCTTGAACGGATTCAAACAAAACAAGGCAACCTATAATCAGCTTATATCAGCCTATATCAGCCTATATCATTTTAACACCGCCTTGCCAGGGCTTCGACATGGCAGACCCAGAGAGTTTGAGGAACATGCCGGCCAAAAAGTGGATGGCCAACTCGCGAAGGGTTGCCTTGGAGGAGTGGTTGGCCCCTTCCCAAACGGGAAAGGATCGTGAGCGCTTGTGTTCCATTGGCAACGTTGTTGTCCCCAGAATGGGGTTCTTTGCCATGAATATCTTGAAAGAAATGTGGACATCTTAGGGTGTCAGTGCAGTAGCATGGTCTATCGCATTGAAGTCGTTTAAATTTGGAAGGCATGGGAAGTCATTGCAATGGCTGCAGCTTTCTCCAATTTCAAATTAAATGTGGTGTGCCACATGGAATGCATGTGAGTCAGCCTGCTTGTTTTTAGTAAATCAAAAGCACAGCAATATCCAGCAATATCATCAATTTTGGTGGAACCACCGCAGGTTGGGTCACACAATGAATGGGTTGCTTTGATGCTATGTTGCGCTTGAAGCGGCATTTGACCAAACATCCGATGGCCAAAACAGCCACCGCTGCCCATTGACAATGGCCACACACAATCAAATCAGTAATGTACCCAGAACCAGACTCATTTCAAGCATTATCTCTGCCACTATTTCATGCCAAGCGGCTCAAATCTTTTCCGGGTTGACCGGCATCTTGCAGCAAACCTGCCATGTTTGCGGTGATTTTGTTGGCAAAGAGATGTCATATTTGATTTCATTGGGATTGGGTGCAACACTCTGACCGGTCTCCGAAAGATTTGGCTCGTTTACTTGGTCACCAAGTTGTGGATGCAACTGATGCTGGTGTGATGTGCTAGTTACCTAATTTTGAACCAGCAATTGCTTGAATCTTCAGTGATTCATCAAGCCTAGGTGAAAATGTAATCAAACATGATTCAACATCAAACAACTCAGCGTTAAGATTCTTAACCTCTTTGGCTCTCTGATTCGATGATGGCTCCCAGCCACATTCAACTCAGGACCATTATTTTTCAACAAGTTCTTCAAATTTTCATCTGATCTTCCCTGGCTGCAGGACCGGCCTGATCTGAAGGATAGCGCCGTTTGGGAAACCTGAGAGTTGGAGGCTGAGTGACTCCAAATGAGCGCAGCTATTTTTGACCATATGTTCAAACCACACATAGCGACACTGCATGTCAACAAAACAGTCATACTTATTATAGAGTATCTACAATACATATAGTCCACATCATATTTATCCATGAAGTATGTGTCTAAAAATGGTTCCAGCCTATTTGAAGCAACCCTTGGATATTTCCATCATCCCTTGCAGCTCTTACCCCATGAGGCCACACCAGCGCCCTTGCAAAGGACCATTGTGGAGGGGATCGGAATGCCCCTTTTGTCCATTCCATGGATACAGCTGGTAGAAAATTAGTTGATATTAGTTGGATTTAGAATACCTATGATACCCCTGGTTATCCCGTATCTTCATTCCCTGTGCTTGCCAGGATTGGGTTGAACAACTTTCCAGCCAGCGATCTAGCGTTGGGGGCCCCAACTAATAGAACACAGTGGTGTGAGTGAACTTTTTTCAAAACAAATCAGTGCGGTTTCCAACCCGAGCTTCCACCACCAGTTTGTGCTGAGGTCACCCCAGGCAATGCTCCCTGGCGTTGACAGCCTCAGCGATGAGGAAGCATGCAACAATGTGAGGTTTCATCCAGGGGCTCCTAAGATTCCTCGTCGTCGGCCTCCCCGGTTCAAACGAAAAGGTGTCAGATCTTTCCAACCGGATTCAGCTGATTTGAAAAAGTTGAGATGGATAGTTTCGTCGAAATGTGGATGCTCTGGGCAATGCTTCAAACCGTTCAATGATAAGCCACAGTTGTTCAGTGAATCGGCAAAACTTCGACGAACGCTGCAGAACATGACAAAACTTGAGAAGGATGAGCATGCTACCTAGTTGACATTCAAAGTTTCTTTTTGATTTCCAACGTGTTTTTGGAAAAGGTTTTATCATGCCCTTTGTACCATCTTTCCATTCCAAGCTCCCGGCTGCCGAGGTTTTTCGCCATCTCAAAGACCAGAACCACAGTGATGTCTGCAGAGGATCAAGGCATTTGAGGCTTCTGGGGCAACTACTTTGCCGAAGGGGTTACCAGCAAATGATGGGCATTGGAAAACGGAGGTTTCATATTCTCAACACAGCAGCCCGTAAAAGGGAGACATTTGCTCCTTTTGACTTGAGGTTCTCTCCAAATAGGGGGCGGACTATCATCAGTGAAAAGAGGCAACAAGTGTTTGACTTTTTGCATGAGCTTTGGGAAAACGTTGCGGAACCTATTCCAGATGGGCTTAATTCCAACAAAAGGCCACGGCATGGCAATGATAAGTGCGACCCCAAAAACATGTGCCGCGAGAACATCAAGCATTTGCCGGCTGGTTCAATAAATGATTACCATCGACAATGTCAAGCTGCCCTGAAAGATATGTCTGTGAGCCGGAAGCTATTCTGCTTGGTGTCATGGCTAAACATCAGACAAAAAATTGGATATATATAAACATATATATTTATACATATATATATATATTTATACATATATATATATTTATACATATATATATATATACATATATATATTTAAAACGGATTCATTATATAGGGATTTATTTGGTGGTGTTTTTATTTTATGTGGCCCACTTACAATGTAGCCCTTCTTGCAAAGCCACTAAAGGATTCCAATTTATCAGTTGGGATAATATGAGAAACAGAATTGGGAAAAATGGTGGTGTCCTCTGAGGTATGGCAACAAGATTTCGGCGACCGATTGAGGATCCGGTTTGCAAATCACCACAGCAAATGCTCTCAATGTATTAAACACCGGCTCATCATAAAGCGTCTGGGTCATTGTGGACCAGCCAGGAGATCCCAATTCGAAGAGTTGCAACGTCATTTGAATCGACAACTCGCTGACAGGAGAACGTATTACTTTTTGCGTGCCCAATCCCGGCTGAATGCATCAAGCCCTTTTGTGGGAGAACTGTGTTGCATCCTGGATAGCATGGATATGCAGAAATATGCGTGGCCAAAATCGAAAATCATGTTGGCAAAAGAATTTGCCACCTGGGCTAGGCCTCGAATGGCTTGTACGTCCATGTTGATTCATGGCCATGTGGCCTTCACAGCGTTGACTCACCACTGCCTTTCAACAAACAGCTCCAGGACAGCAGAGATTTTGTCAGCTGGCATGACATTCTTGTCAAAGATGAGTCGCATTGACTTCTCAAAGATTTTTTTGAGTCTACAGGCAGATAATGCCTCAAAAGAGGTCAAAAACAATTGTATGGTTCGGCATTTGTCAATGCAAATTGCATTGGGCCGCTTGAGGGGAGCACAAATGTGCTTCCTCTCAAGCGGTCACAGTCATGAGGACATAGATGCCATGTTCAGTACCATACGGAATTGGCTTGGGAGGTATGCAGAGCTGTTGACACCGGAATCCTTTGTTCAAGCTTTGGATGACTTTTTCCAAGTACCAGAGCACCGTTCCAATGAGAAGTTTCGTTCGGTGATCCTGATGTCCAAGTTTCGAGACTGGCAGCTTCCTTTGACAATTTATCTCATGAAGCTTTCTGACAATGTTTGGAGTCAAGCTAAGACAGTTATGTTTTGAGAGCTTGATCATTTACTTGGTGGGCCCGACCGTTCTCACAACCCAGGAAAAACTTTTGGGGCGAGTACATGGACTTTGCCCATGTCAAAGGTATCGGGGGACCAGGGGCTCCTCATGCTTTCAGATTGGAGAGAGTGGCTGATGCAGGACTTCCCATGGTTTCACTTTGGTTTTATTTCCCAACTGTCCAAAGTATTTCCCGATGGCATTATGGGGCTCCTAACAAGTTGAAAACAACATCCAATTAAATTCTTCACCACCTCTATACAATGATGTTGATATGGGGATGCCTAAAAATGAGATGTCCGTTTTCCCCTTATAACAGCAATTTTTGAGACATAACATATCCATATAATATATGAATCAATAAAATGTAATAATATCCAACCCTCCTGTTCTTGGAAATTGGGGCTATTTATTCTGTAAGTGGGCTTATCGGATTATCGGGTTATTTTTATCGATGAGTCTTTATTATGGGGATTGAAATCTGGCCCAGGAGTGGACCGACAGAACATCGATTTCAAGTTTTGGCACCGACGAGGGATTACCACCATCCAAGATGGGGACGTGGTGATGAGGAGAATTTTTGAAAAAAACGAAACATCCATGCTGGTTTTTCTGGATTATATTTATCCTAGACCTGTGGACCCTTCCTAGGACCAAACGATTTCTTTCAGATGGTCATTGGCAACCCAAGACAATCCTGATCCTCCCTGCCTCCGTGGCTCGCAGTGTCAATGGCAACACCCCACCAGGTTGGGCCTCATCCGGGCTTGGGGTGTGCCGTTCAAAGTGACAGTGTTGAAACATGTTGAGACCCTTGTCAACTAGTATAATAAACTATGGGGGTGACCCATGATGGCCCTGGTTCTTTGGTGGTAGCAATTTCACCTTTGCCCCTTGCCAGTTTTCGTGGAGAAGTCATTTAACGAGAGTTCCGATGAGAACAAGACCTTGAGGAAATATGCATCAATGATGCGTCCTGGCCTCAACCTTCTTAGATCCCAGTGATTCGTGAAGTTTCATTCTTGCCAAGAACTTTTGGGGTGGACTTTGGGATATAGCCACAAGGTCAAGAGCCCTTTGTCTTGAACTCCACAGCTGATGCCCTAGAGAAAGTGTCCATGGGTATCTTCGATGAACCCTTTGCTGATGTGTCCTGGCCCATGGCTCAGTGAACAATCTTTGTCAAAAATAACCTGGAAGATCTTGTGCGAAGTTTCCAAACATTTGTCAAAAAGCCAGACGATTCTATAACTGTTCCATTTGGGCTGGCTTAAAAAAGACACCCGCAAGCCAAGACACCCTTCAAAAATCGTAGGATAAACACATTATTTTCCTGGCTTTGTGGTGCTTTTTTAAGCCAACCCAACTGGACAATTGGCTTTCTGAGGTCACTCCCGGCCCCGGGTCCCACTGTTGGCCATGGTGCTCCGGCTGTCACAAGGATAAAACCGAGAATCTTAGATGCTGTCCGGCGCTTACTACTTTGAACTTTGGTCAAAAATAAAACCAGCTAGCCGCTAGCCAAGTGCTCCCCAATTCCTTCCATTTGGATTGGTCCGCCAAAAAAGCCCCCCACAAGTCCCATGTTTTTTCAAAAAGTGCAGGGAAAACATTGTATTTTGGGGACTTGTGGGGGCCTTTTTTGGTGAGCCAACCCAAGTGGAAATTTGCCATTCGAGGCCCCAAATGAGATCAACTTGAGAGCTGAACGACCGGAGCGGGAAGAGATCCTGCGGTACCAGCGTGCCAGATCAACACAAGCGCTGCACAAAGCAGCGGCAAAGCTTTGGGCTTGTGGGATTCCTATGAAAAATGCCATCAAAATCGTCAAAGATGCTGTAGAAGAATCTCATTAGTTTAAGTCTTTCGTGACCGGCTCTGTAGGGGAGTGCAGAGCAACAAGCTGAAATACCGAGCATTTTGTGATACTGACAAAAGTTGGTTTCCAGTCTTTGTGACTAGATAGCATTACTAAAGTGATTCTTTGTGAGTCAGCTTGTCAACGTCATGTCTCCAAGGAGCTTTGGAAAAGACAATTTGTGAAGAGCAGGAAAAAAGTGCATGCTGTTTGTGAGGGCTCTATTCTTCACAATTTGCATACCCCAAGCGGGAGTGTGTTTTGTGCTTAGCCGGGATTGATCTCGGCACAAACCATTAGCTGGAAACTTGAGTGGGGTGAGTTTCAGATTGCCAGGGTTTGAAAACTTCGAAATCTATCCCTGAGTCATAGGGTTTTGTGCTTAATCCGATCCCAACTCGGCACAAACCACTCCAGTCTTTGGACAATGAGGTTTGTGAAGAAAACATGTATCACAAAATGCTTTGGGAGTTTGGGATCCCATCACAAACTGGGGAAACACAATAATGGGACCAATGATTTTGTGAAGAATCCGATCTCATCTCGGCACAAAATGGGATGTTGGGGGTCGAGCTCGGCACAAAACCATGTTTGGGAAACCGTCCTCGGCACAAAACATGAATTTATAAAAAGAGCTCGGCACAAAATCCATTGAACTCGGCACAAAATCCAATATGGATCCAACAAGATTTTCAAGTATCGGTTGCCTCCACCCCACCATGAATAATATCCCTGACTGTCCTCCGGCTCATGCTCGAAGCCAGGTGATGCCTCCAAAAGGCACAAAGCGGACAAGCGGCGGAGGTGGCGGTGGGAAATCCAAAGCCAAGAAGGGGTCCTCCGACCAGTTACCAGCCCTACCTGCCGGGGCCCTCCACTTGCCCCACATGGCCATTTTCGAAGAGTGGTTGATTCTTTGAGGTATGAAGTAAACAAACATTTTTTATTCCTGGAAAATCCTGGATAAATAAACGACCCAAAACATGTTCAACTAATTGACAACCGCATTCATGGTTTGAACGCCGACCATCAGCCTATCAAAGGAATGACAACGTGACCAGCCACGAGCTTTGCATGGATCAATTCTTGGAAAGGAAGCTTTCGAACCAGGCTGGGGGACATCTAATTCGGTTTGAAACATTGGGGATGTGAACTACTTGAGTTCAGTGTAGTCATTATTTTTTACCCGCCAGCAAGCCAATCAGTTTATGCTGATTACCAGCCAACGCAGGCACATGCTGCTGACTTCTACCAGTGGTTAGATGCCACATTTGCCGCTGACCCTGCAGTGTCCGGAACCCAGTCATCTCGACATCACTCCTCAATGAAAGTTGTCCAGCTGTCTGCAAGTTTCATCAAGTTAGTTGCCTTGGTTTAAAATTACTTAGATTTTATCAACCCACTGCTTGTTTCAAAATGATCTGCAGGAGATACATCAAAGCATCCGATGCTGGTGTTTTGGGTGCAGTTCAGATCCGGGCCCATCACCTTCCGCACAGAGCTGACTTTGGTCTCCGTGGAACAGCAGACCATGATACTTTGACTTAGACCATGATACTTTGACTTTGCTGCCTGTGTTTCTGACTTGATGTTCAATGGGGGTGGTAGTTTCTTGACTTAATTTCCATGGGGGGATTGACTCTCCTGTCATCATTTGCCTAGGATGTGCAGCGCCAGATAGCGCAACTGGTCTTGCTCAATGGTTTCCAAACCTGTGCTGATGTCCCTGGATGTGAGAAGTTGTGTGGGTGCTTCCTCAATCGCCAGTGGTTGCGTGAGAAATCATTCTCATGGGATGTAGCCCAAGACCTGAAAATGGACCCGGCAGAGCTACCCCCTCAGAGCCTCTTCATGGTGAAGGGGTGGAACAGGGCAGTATGCTGCCTTTGCGTCCTGTATGCTGCTTGGGAGAGGCAGGACATGCTGCAGGCATGAGGGATGTTGATGTTGGGTTTTTTTTGTTGTTGTAGGATGTCACAACCGTTTTGCTATGTTTTGCTTACTTAGCAACAACAAGTTGCATTTGTTTCTCAGTCTTGTGGTCAGGCAATGCCAGAGGGTGTCAAGCGGAACCTCAGCTGTAATCTCAACATATCTCAGCTGTCTTTTTGGAAGTGCGCTCAATTTTGCTCAGCTTGGGGCCAGCTGTGTGTTGAACAGCGCGTTTGATTTGATTTCATCACATATCTCAACATTTTTGTTGCAATGTAACCAAGCCTCAAGTGATTGGTTGTTAGGACCTTCTCTTGCATCTACATGACCATGCTCGGGCCGGAGAACACCAACAAAATTGTAGATACAAACCGCGGCTTCTTGTCAAAAAATGTTACTGCAAGTGTGATTTGTCCAATAAATAGGCTATATTTATGCTACCTCGTGAGCCTTGCTCAGGTGTGACCTTGAATGCTGGGGTGCGTCGACGGCCGAATTGCTTCAACTTGCTGTTTCAGTTGGAGTTCTTGTGTCGCAGCGGGGTTTCTAAAGAGCATGGCATTGCCGGCCTGGAGGCCATACCAAACTAGTTGTTTCCTTTGTGGTTTGCAAAGTAATTTGCTGCAACCATTTGCATGTATGCAGAAATTGCCCAATCCTGTTTCGCCTGTGTTTGATTGGCTGATAGGCGTACGACGATGTTTCCAAGTTTGCAAGTGCCTATTCGCTCGGGGCCACAGAGTCCCAGGCTGCAATCAACCTGCTTCGCAACATCCCCAAGCATGTCAAAGACAAATTGACAGAACTGGTCAGGCAGGGTAATATCTACTTGTGCAAAATTATTACACTAGTAGAATCTGGATCATCCTGCCTGGATTGGCTTTAAATTGCCCTGCTTGCAGTCGCTTCACTATGCCTCGCTTCATCACGCATGAGCCGTTGGCCCAGAACTTGTTCAATATCTCACACAACACTGGAGGGGGCCCTTTGCAACCCTGGTCAAGAGTGTTGACAAACACTGAACCTTTGGTTCGCATGCTTGTGGCGCGGATGGAACACGACTATGTTGCCAGTGCACCGAAAATGAGAAAGCCTTGGGGAAAGGAAGTTGAATCTGGGACCCAAACATGGTTCATTCTGCTAATTGAAACCGCTAATACTTAATCAAATTAACAGCTCCAATCTTCATCCCGGGTCAGCTTGTTCCAAGGAAGGGTTGCAGCGCATTTGCGGTGCCTACCTAGCGGCAGTGGATCGATATGCTGAGTTGGTGCCAGCAGCCTTTTACCAGAAGACTATCCCGGAAATTGAAAAATCGCAGCTTAGCACCACATTATCCCAAATTCACTGGGGTTGCTCAGGTTCAACTGAGGTACAGCAGGCCGACCGGCCAGTGGGTTGAATAAAATCATGAAACATCTCTTTGACATTATCCATCACATCATCTAGCAGCTAGCCAAAACATTGAAGGCAATTGTTTTTGATATATCACAATAATATGCAATAATTTAATGCTAAAACCCATCCTGCAGTTGTTTTTGGGTCATCGAAACATGAGGTTTCTTCACCGCCATGCTGATGCAGACCTGCTGAATGTGATCACAACTTCGGTACCACCGATGGATCTCTCCAAGGTGATGATCTTCAACACCCATCTTTTGAAGTACAACTCTGAGGTTTGGGGGGATGGTGGTGGGTTCTCTCAATCCCAAAATGTTCATCAAATGAAATTGGGAATCCATAAGCTTAAATTATGATTATAGCTGAATCAGCAACCTTCCGGACCCTCGGACAGGTTCCCACAAAGCCTGTCATAGTCGGTAGAGTAAAAGCATCCTTCCATCATGCGAGGCAGTTGATCTGACCCCTGGGATTGGCACTTGGAAAAACCCTGTAGATTCAAGTCTTTTATCTTTGCCCACAGGAGGACAAGAAGAGTTCAGACCGCGCTGCTCAGCTCCTAGGCCAAAATTGGAGACTGACTTTTCAGAAATAGTTTGGAATCCACACAATGAAAACTTGTTGTTGTGTAAAAAAAACCTTAGCAGTAACACCACCTTCCCAGCTGTCCTTGGGTTGGCATGAGGCTTTCGGCCCAGCTTTTGCAAGCGACCTGGGGCCAAACGGAGCTGAACTACTACTCAGATCTCAAAAAGCTTCGGGAATGGGCCCAGAAGTTTGATTTGTTCAACCAGCAGCAGGCAGCTGCACCATGATGTTTTTGAACATATTTGAACCATCAAAAGATTCAAGCGATTTTTTTTGGGTTGATGCGGATTCCTTCAAACCAAAGTATTTTCACACTCCATGCTGATTAGGCTATGATGGACTACAAGTACCTGAGCGACCGCTACATGAAGGGGAAGTCCAAGGTGTCAGAGTTCATGGATGAGAAGCACAAACTGGTATCTCATGACTCGTTGATCATGTCTCATTCAACCATAGTGGAGATGCAAGGGGCAATGGGAAATTCCGGGTTTCTTGGTTTATCATTCATTTGAATTGTTTTTTTGTTAAAGCTGATTTGAAACAATATGTTGAACCGAACCGCTCAACATCTTAGGCTTACAATTATGATCTTTGATGCGACTCTGTGGCCTTCTCGTGACTTGATTTTACTTTTACCAGCCACATGAACCGCGGGTTCCAATGGGTTCTTATCGATCCATCAGGAGCGCTTGCAGTCGATGAAGCTGTGCAGCTTTGCCAGAGTGTGAGTTCCGGCAACCAGAAGACGATTGCATGGTTCCTACTTCCGCAGTACCATTCGTCGACAAGTCAGTGCACAGTTTTGAAAAACCGCCATCTATTGGAAGACAAAGTTGTCGCGATTCTTGGTTGAAAACCCTGATAAACAACATCATCACATGATGCACTTTTTATCTGTTCAACGCTGACAGTGCCATTCACCCCTAGATTCAGATTGTGCTCCAAATTTTAGGACAGTAGATGCATACGAAGTGGCACTCACCTTCAGCGACAGTGTCCATCAAGGTGACCGGAGGAAAAAAAGCCAACAGTGTTTCTTGACATTGACATGTATTGAAATGCTCGTGAAGTAATTGGGGACTGGTTGCCATTTCCATGGAATAAAACATCTACTAGAAACCTTATCCCCTGTTTTTTGGGATAAAAGGGTGTCACCAAAATTTGATCTTCCACTGGGTGGCCCAGGCATCGCCGGCATCGTTGGGATCCAGGGAAGCCATCCTTGGCTGCGCTCCAAAGCGATGCTGGGTTCAATCGTCAATATCCAAAGAGATCGTGTGTCAGAGTTGCAAAACCCAGAGCCCGAGAAGCCTCTGGCCCCTCACTGGCGTGTTCCTAACTACTCATTTACTCAAAATATTTTTGTTTTTTTGGGTTCATTACCGTATATGTATATACATATATAATATATATATATTGTTTATGTCCAAAGATGATTCAATAGTTGGCTTGGCCTCATGAAACCCCAAGGTTCAACAGAGAGGTGTTGGTGCCACTCAAGCAATCTTGGAACAGCTGCTGGACGGGATGTTGTCTGATGCCACAACCCCCGTTTTGGTTGTGGACCTTTTGCCAAACAGGTTGGGTTCAAAATAGTACCAATCTTGTAATCCATGTCCATCCCCTTACAAACTTGCATGTTGATATCCATCCTCACCCTGCAGATTTGCGGAATGGAGTGCTGCTTCTTGGAAGATCCAACACGTGAGTTCCTCTTGGGCTCCGACACCAAGATCGATTTGAGGTTCTTGGCGGTGTACCACAACGATGATGCTGCCTTCATGCATTCGACCGTGGATGGATTGCTTGGGCGTGCGATGAGCTCTTGGTGGGATGATTGTGAGGAAGCAGGGCCCAAAGCCCGTCTGGGTACTGGATTTCAGGAGGACCCCCCTTCCCTCGAGGTTTTGGCCATCAATTCAACTGAACATACCGTGGTGACTCTTGGTGAAAATCAATAGTTTCATATCTTTCAAGCTGATTTGATTCAAATTTCCAACTGTATTTGGAGAGGTATGGGTCATATGGATGTTTCCCAAGCCCTGGTTCTAGTCAATTGTTTTTCATGTCACCACTCTACCAAAAATTAGGATTCCGGATATGATTCGGGAAAAGTTCAAAGCTGGCTACGCCGACCAACTGAACACGATGACAGACCAGTTGAGCGAGGAAACTCTCCTCTTCAATGCTTTGAAAGCTCACCAAGGTCAACCAACAACAGCTTCTGGGAACAACAGCCAGGGCCAGATGAACCGAACTACAGGGAGCCCAGAGTGGTGTGGTGAATTCCCATGGAACTTCCGCAAGAATGTGCCTGGCAGTTGCATACCAGTTGCAGATTTCGAGGCCAACAATACGTTTCTTGACTAACTGAAAGATGGTTCGCTTGTTTTGGGAATGCTTTGAGAAAGTTTGAAGAAACAAAAACAATCAAAACAAACATATGGCCTACGTCTTTTTGGGATAGCCACCAAAATAGCATGTGCTACCCTATCCAGCCAATGTCCGGCCCAGGATCGATGCCTCTGCTGCGATGGCAAAGGAGCCCACTGTCGAGGTTGCCTTCACAACTTTGGAGGGCATTTGGCTGATCAACCGAGGTTCAACCAAGGTCCAGCTTTCAGCTGGTGAACTTTGTGGCTTCAACACTGGAGTCTACGTGGAAATTCCATCAGGCTGGGATTCAAAGAAAACAGTGGCAAGATTTTTGTGTTTGGGGGTGCTTATAACCTATAAATCAAATAAAGTAAAAATGATGATGGTTCTGATAAGGAAGATGGTGGTTGTTATTGTATATATATATATATATGCATGTGTATTAAATATACAGTTTTATATATATATACATATTATATATATGCATATGTGTTGTATAGATTTATATTGACATAGTTTTAGATAAAGGTTGTTTTTAAGAAAGTCGTATCTTATGTATGTAATGACGATGGTTGCATAAAATGCGGAACTGCTTACATTGATAGATTTTGTTTTTATTCCAACCGGATGTGCAGTTTAATATATATAATTATATATGTATGTTTGTATAAATGTATGTATGTATCTATCTATCGATCTATCCATCCATCCATGCTGTCTTTTATGCACCATCGCAATAAGCCAGCAATTGCCCTTTTCCAATTCCAGTAACCACCATTACAATAAATAAAGGACATCTATGACATTGGCCCCTTAGAAAAACCGAAACGGATAAATGCTCACAATTTTACAATCATTACCTGCACCCTGCAGCTGGAGCGACCGCCAACACCGAGTGCTTGCCTTGGCACATTGTGGAGGACAGGACCTTGGTTTGCTGGGTGAAATCCCAGAATGGCTCAACGACCAAGACCATTCACAGTGTGGCAGACCTCTTGTGCAGCATTACCAGGGAACGTGGGATCACTGAACTTCGAATGACTGATCACGATTTGGAGTCGATGATGAAGGTTGGGTCTGGGGTTCAAAAGAAATTAGATTGGGTTGGGTGTGATTGGATCATATCAAATTCTATGTTGGTCATTTAATTATGCTCAACAATTTCTAATGTCTATCCACCCAATGCGATCGCATTGACATTCTGACACCCAAACCCAAAAAACCACAGGTGCTTGCGGATGGACAGCAAAGGGCACTGCACTACCGCTACAAGATTAGCCCTGTGCAGAAGATCAACGCCTTCAAAGCCAAGGAATTGGACCCACAGGTTTCTCGAATTGGCATTCGGAGTGCCATGTTGGGGGCCTATTTCAGCAAGAAGTTTGACAAGATGCCGCAGAATGACTGGGTCAAGGTTCTTTGGGAGGCCAGGTCATCCCAAAACAAGTGTTGGTTTATGAATCAAAACCAAGTTCAGAAACATCAAATCTAAAACCATCTAGAATCTAAAACCAAATTCAAGCCAGCTTCTTCTATTGACATCGGTTGTTTAAAATCCAGGCCTAGGCCAAGAATGAGAAAGTTTATATAACGAACTGAACAGTAAACTAGGTTGATAACTCAGGGTGATTCCGAATTCAAAGCACCATTTGCTCACCATCACATCACTGTGGTTCCCAGACTTCTTCCAGGTGTCAGTGGGCCCAGAAGCTCCTGCGGTGCTGACGCCCTTGAAACCCAAGCTCTTTCTTTTGGGAAGCTTGAGCATTGAACCAGCTCAGGCCATGAAACTTGTGTAAGAGATGTGAAAAGCAGCTCTCGTAGGAAGCATTGCTCGAAGAGGCAAATGCGCTAGCTGTGCGTAGCCCAAGGCTTGGCTTAGAGGACTCTAGGAACTGTATCTCAGATAGTACATCTTAACTCATTTTGGAAAACACAATCATGCTGCTTTGTGCCACACTTGGAGTTTGAGTCCAATGTCACCTTGGCGGCACAGATTTTGGATTTGGGGTTTTACCTGCAACATCGATACGCATCAGTGCCAAAACATTGATATGCATCCATGTCCATCAGTACTTCAACAATTTGCAGTCTCATATTGTGCCAGTAACTGATGATTGTTACCTAGCAGCATCTTCCTCTCGAAGTCGTAGGATGGAGGGATTCCACAATCTTGTTGAATCCGCTATGGTTTTGAAGTCCGTTGATGAGTTGTCAGATGAAGGGGCTGCCCCTGAGAATACACCCGTTCCGAAAGCCAAAGGGGGCGCAAACAAGGGCCCAAAGAAACGACCTGCTTCCTCTACTATGGACAAGCCTGACCCACCGGCCAAAAAGCCAGGCACCGCTCCATGTGATGAAAACACCAGTCCTGAACCAGCTCCAAAGGTGAAGGCAAAGGCCAAGATCGCCATGAAGCGACCTGCGGGCAAACTCTCGGTCACCAGGAACTTCTACAAGGCTCATGGCAGATACGGGTTCAAGATCAATGGCAGTGAAAAAATGTACGCAACTAGACCGCACGAAGGTTTCACAATACATATGTGATATCAGTGTGATTGTGCACAGAAAATCCATCAGTTGTTCAAGAATGAATTTCTTTTTTTTCTGTGGAATTCAATCTACTTTGGCATTTACAAGTTGGCTCTTGTTTGAATCCTGGCCTCCCATCATCTCCAATCATCACCCATCCCAGTTGCGGAAGACCGAGTACGAGGGCATCGAATCGGAAAAGGTTGTGGAAATCGTTGTGTCTTATCTGATTTAGTTGATGCGTGTTTGATTTGTCATTGTCTTGAATGGTTATGGTATAAACTTTGTTCCCCGATCTTTCAACATCTTTCAACTATTTTCCATTCAAGGATGCAGTGATCGAAGAACTTCGTCGAACCAATGGAGATATTTCTGCTGGAGAGAGTTTGAAGGCAGCTGACAAAAAAAAACATTACGCCAGTACTTCTGTTTCAACTTCCAGAATCTGATCATACCGGATGGCCATAGCATTTATCAACAGTCTTTTGACAATGTTCTCCAAGATTAGTCAGGTTGGTTTTCAAAAATTGGCATTTGTTCTTCTTTCAAAGCTGGATTTTGTTCCCCCACTGGCTGCATTCCTGCCAGATGTCTATGATCGAAAAGGCCAAGCAGAAAGCGTCTGAGACCGCTGAGCCCTGTGAGGATGAAGGCGATGGTCTTAATGAAATCAACGATGATGAAGGTGCTGAGGAAGAAATTCCAATTGAATGGGACCCGGATAGCCCAAACAATGTTGGCTAGGTCAATTGGGATGTCAAAAACTTTAAATTTAGCGATGCCGATGCTGCGTAGATAGCTTAGCTTCAGTCAGCAATGAAATGGTCAACCAAGTTTTGAAAGCTACAAACGCACTCAAACTGTGTGTGCTGTTTGGGGACAATAGACCACCAAATCAAGAACTTTTGGGGATTCAGGTGCCCTATAAAATAAAGTATGTCTATGTCTATATCGGATAAAATGTTTATTTTTGGTGTCCCCAATTTTGTGGGAGAAACATCAGTTTGGACATGCTGCTACTCTGGTTGATCACATGTGTCCATTGCTGCAGACTACGCATGTGCGTTGACCCAGCTGCTTCGCCAGCACCACTGTCCGAGCGTGTGCCAAAAAAAACATGGGCATGTGTTGCACCCTTTTGGATGCACCTTTGTGTAGCGCATGAGCTGGTAGGTGGGATGACACCGTTATTTCCAAAATATCTTTCAACATAAAGTGGAAATCTCGGTTCAAAATCGGAAAAAAAAACGTAGTGGCCAGCACACAACCAAATTTTGGAATGGAATCACGTGCCCAGAAATACGTTGGTGTCTTGGCCAAAGTTTGATGGTTTTCCATGTTTTTTCCAAATGCCTAGGTATTTATACCATTTTTGGGGTGGATACATCCTAAGGATTCGACTGGCCCGGAGATATGTTGCCTGAAGACATGTACATGTACTCCTTCATCCCCGACAAGAAGATAAACCAGTGTGACCTAAGGGATCCTGAGTTAGAATGGGTGCCTCTAGATGATGCGCCTGAAAGCACCAAAAAATTGGTGTGTTGGATGTACAATTTCCATGTGAAAGGTGGTGATGACCGAACCGTGTGTTGCTGGGAAGAACCAGTTTTTTTCGTTTCGGATTCAAAGTTCGAAACAGGGCCGTGGGGTGCCCAAATACAAGTGTTTGATGTTCGCATGCAGGTGGAAGGAGTTTTTTCTTTCCGCTTGGCAAAGTAATCTATGTTACCGACGCGCAGGTGAAAATGAGAGTTTCTGAAAGACTTGGGGTTGTGAGGGCTATGCAAACTACAGTTATTTACAGAACATACGTGCCCAACAATAAGCGCCTACATAAACCACCCTTAAAATACTTCGTGGTAAAAGTGTTGAGTGGGAGAGAGAGAGAGAGAGAGAGAAGAGAGAGAGAGAGAGAAGAGAGAAGAGAGAAGAGAGAAGAGAGAAGAGAGAAGAGAGAAGAGAGAAGAGAGAAGAGAGAAGAGAGAAAGAGAGGAGAGAGAAAGAGAGGAGAGAGAAAGAGAGAGAAGAGAGAAGAGAGAAGAGAGAAGAGAGAAGAGAGAAGAGAGAAGAGAGAGAGAGAGAGAAGATAGAGAGAGAGATAGTTGCGGCTTTGGCCACAGAGTGGGCTTCAAGATGAGAAGCAACCATTGCAGCTGTAGCTTTGGCCACAGAGTGGATAGAAGATGGCTCAAGAAGCAATCATTGTAGCTGTAGCTTTGGCCACAGAGTGGGCTCAAGACCAGCCATGCCACAATCATTGTAGCTGTAGCTTTGGCCGCAGGGTGGGCTCAATGATGAGCTATGCAACACTCATTGTAGCTGTAGTTTTGGTCACACAATGGACTCAAGATGGCTCAAAAGGCCAACGCCCCAGATGCACAACAAAGCCCCGGAAAGCAGGAACAGA
>Ga0126342_10005649_pt1 | contig 21916 bp, 24 predicted proteins | sample Cyp1metagenome_FD_92528 | JGI IMG/M metagenome (GOLD analysis project Ga0126342, IMG submission 92528) | Coral microbial communities from Lord Howe Island, Old Settlement Bay, Australia - Cyphastrea 1 metagenome | ecosystem: Host-associated > Invertebrates > Cnidaria > Coral ... | reverse complement strand
TGATAGAGAGTGTTTAGCACGAAAATATATATATACCCCCCAAAATATATATATATATATACACATATATATATATTATATATACACACACACACACACACACATATATATATATAATATATAAAATATATATATATATGTGTGTGTGTCCGTATATATATATATATAATACATACATGTGTATATATATATATATATGGATTATAGGGGTTATATGGATCTTAGCCTGCAATCCACTGCATCCAACGACAGGGTATACAGACCATTGCGTTCCAAGCATTGCGCCTACTGCGATCGTTGTGTCTCTTGGAAGCCGGCGGCTGATAGAGAATAGACCAATGAATCGGCAATTTTGATGGGGAACATTAATTAAAATTAATGATGACGATTTGCCATGATAATTTTTGGGTGCTACTTTGAGACAACCCCATGGTTCGCGTGGTTCCCTTCATAAATGAGAGCAACACACTCAATGTCCAAATTCTCGCCGATGTCTGTGCCGTCCCTGGCGAATTGGACTGTATTTCATCCTGAAAGTTGAAGCGTTTGGTGTTTTCTGTTGAATGCTCAAAGTACGTCTTGCTTTCCCAAGACATCTTAAGAGCACTATCATAGTATCGTAGTCGTAATGATATGCAAACTCGATCCAAGATCGTAGCAATGTGCCCAGGTCTTTCAATTTGATCATCATTGCACGTGGCTAGGTGCAGCGTTTTGGTCGAAATCATGTCTTTCTGCTGTGGGTGACATGCTTGCTCCGAAGGGCAGTAGAACTGGGGAATACCTATGCCAGGAAAGTCGAGAGGGATAGACGCTTCGGATCATCAGCTGGGTGTTTCTGAAGATGGGTAAACAGGTTAAAACGTACCCCCAAATGGCATTTTTGTTGTAAATCATGCTTAGCTAGTGGATTTCGAGGTAACCAATTTTCAGATCAACCGACTTTGGAAAACCCTGTCGGCCAGGCAATTGTGTGGGACTGGGCAACTACCGTACCTTGGCAGAAGGGCTGGTCCTGAAAGGATTTATAATCAATTATATACATTGATATAGTATCATGATGTACTCGTATATAATATAATCAACTATATAAGATAGTGGGATCTTGATAATCATGGATATCAATGGCTAATTCCATCACCCAAAAAAGGACACCACCAGGCACTATGGCACTATGGTCCCAAAATGTCCCTTAAATATATGGTTTCCAATCACTAAAGCATGGTTTTATGGGGAGTGTTTGATATGACGGGAATGGACGAATGGACTAGTATACCTTAGATTTTTGTTGTCTGAGTTTTGCCATTTCTTTTTTTTGGTGCAAGAAGAAGTAGTGACTGCTCGCAAACTAGTCATAAAGTAGAGAAACATCGGAGCTTGACACATCTTTGATATTTCTTGGCCGGCCACACTAAAGCAAGACCCAAGCATCTTCTGCACACGCTCCTCTTGACCAACATGTATATCCCAACATTGCTTTGCCGGCAAATAGGATGCACCTGATCCACTTGATCCTTGTTTTCCCTCTTAAGACGACCAGACGAGGGGAAACACCTCATCTTCAGACAAAGCCAAATCAATATTTCATTGGCTCAACATGGTTAAGCTCTCCTTTTCCCAGTGTTTCACCCTCAAATGATGGTGAAATCCCATGTTTTGTGGGCAAAACAATGCCATTTGCACCATCCCCCAGTCATCACCATTTTATAGGTGGTATGTAGAAACCATTCCCAGCCATGGGTGGTTCAGATCCGTCGATCTGCTTGGCGAGGCTCCTTTCTGCTGGTGGTCTTGGCTGCCGCCGTTTTCTTCGGCCATTCAGCAGTGATCACCTGCAAGGCTTGGGGTACTCCGGTCATTTCGGGGACGATTAGTTGACATCATTTTGTGTCAAATCTTGGAGGCAAATGAAAAGGAATCACTGCGGAAATTTCATGATCGTTCTAGCAATTGTAGCTGAATCACCAATCCTCAGGCGTTTCTTTTGTTTGTTATATCTGGGATGATGACCCGAATCAGGCAAATGATTTTTCAAGGAGGTCATTCAACCACCAAACCACCAAGCAGTTGTTAATAGTGCTTCTGGAAAAGTCCTTCTTCACGAAGAAGCAGAAGGTTCTTTGTTTCCATAGACCACATCCCGACCCAAATTCCATAGATCAAAATCAAAGGACTTGAGGGTTTCCGAAAATGGAGGTACCCCTAACTCATCCATTTTAATTGGATTTTCCATTATAAACCATCCATTCTTTTTGGGGATCCTCCATTTATGGAACCCCCCCTTTTGCTGACGTGGCAGGTCTTGTGGAGATTTTTCTTCCAGGCACACGTGGGGAATATTCTGTCGCATCAAGTAGTTGATTTGTACAGGGACTATGCCACTATTCATCTAGGGAGGACCAAGGGAATCACACCCCTTTGGGAACACTGACGACTCATCCTCAGAACACTGAGACATGTATTTTTATCATAAAAAGTCATATGCAGCATCTATCGGAGAGTAACAAAACCTTTTCCAAATTGTAGTCTCCAGATCTTCGAACCTATGATTTTCATCCAATTTCTAACAATCCATATGGAACATATCATAAAATATCGTAAAACTATCATATTCCTCAATTTCTACAGGTATCCAACTTTCTGCATTGGGGCTCACCAGGCAGATCCCAAGCTGGCAGGGAGCCTCAGGGTTTTAACCAATGGGAGCAGATGGGTTCCAAGATCCAAGCCTCATAGATTCCTTAAATGGGGTCCCCCAAGCAGGGTGGAACATGAGATGTCAGCCTTATTGGGGTGAATACAGTGTGGTACTAATGCTTGTGGCTTTTTGGCTTAACCCAAGCCGTCTTTGGTGGACCTGAGGCATTGCGAAGATTTTTCATAGCCAATGTGGGAGAGGCACCAAGCTGGCAACTTCTTTTGGGTTGTGCTTATTGAATCTTGCATCGATGAGGATGAGGATCAGTATGTGATGATGATGATGATGGTGATGATGATGATGATGGTGATGATGATGACGATGATGATGATGATGATGATGATGATGATGATGGTGATGATGATGATGATGATGATGATGGTGACGATGATGATGATGATGATGATGATGATGATGATGGGGATGATGATGATGATGGTGGTGATGATGATGATGCTGATGATGATGATGATGGTGATGATGATGATGATGATGATGATGGGGATGATGATGATGATGGTGATGATGATGATGATGGTGATGATGATGATGGTGATGATGATGATGATGGTGATGATGATGATGATGGTGATGATGGTGATGATGATGATGATGATGATGATGATGGGGATGATGATGGGGATGTCGATGGTGGGGATAGCGATGGTCACGGCAGGATGATGACATTGGGCTTTTGGGATGGCCATTCGCCATTGATAGGACTTTCCCAGGTGTTACCCTAGCACTCATCCGGTTCGGTGCTGTGATACCCAAATATCAAATCAATGTTCTTTGCTAAATCTAAACCCCTACATTTTTCATGGAGTTACACCTCCACAAGACATTCGGCTGGTGGAATCCCAATTTTGGATAATTTTGGTTTGTTACGTCTCCATGGTTAAACCATGGGTAAAACCACCTCCACTGACTCGCTGCTTTCTGCACAGCTGCTCTACATGACCTACGCCTTCGCCATATTCCTGGGCCTTGGCATCCTTTTCCTGTGCCCCCATGCCCCCAACCGACCAACCGCTGTTTGGGACGGAGGGCAATGGTTGAAAGAGTCGGGCTTCGGTGTCATATTTTTTCTGGATCCAGTTGATAGGATTTTGATGGTCAATGCCTGGATCGTGACATATTCCAACTACTTATGACCTAATTACTTATTGATCATCAGTTCATGAATCGTGGAGGTAGTTTGCTTCCCAGTTGGGTGCCGAGGTACCACTGCATTATCATCAGTTGCAACCTCACGACCAATGAGCATGTGCCCCTGAGTGGGACCTGCAGAGTTGGAACTGCCATATTCCATCCCGTTGTTTGGCCTCAGGAATGATCTTCAATGACCATAAATCGTCGGTTTAGAGAGAAATCCATATTCTCCGTGTGAAATCACATGAAATCACTATGTTTGATGGTTAGATCAACATTTTGACTTGTTCAACTCCTTTCTTTTCGTGGTTTCAAATGCATACCCCATATTCGGCTGCTTGACCCACAACTTTCTCAGGTACGAGACTATTATCTCCACCTCGAAAGGAGCGGGCCTGGGCAATATGTTTTTTGATTAAAAGGATCTTGAAGGGAATATTCTCCAGGGACATATATGGGTATGGGTCAATACCTATAGATACATTTTTAGTGGGATGAACATCCATTTACCAGCTATTTTGGGGTTCACTAGGTACCAGGGTTTTGACTCATAGCCATATGGGTACAGTAGTCATATTCTCATTGATATATCAAGAATATCAAGGGATATTCATGGATTTCATGGATATTCCCTGGCGTCGCAGCATCAATTTGGTCGGATAATCCCAGCAAGGTTGCTGCCGACGTCTTGGCCCCAAGAATTGGGGACCCTGAGTTATCATCCAACATGTTGGTTACTTTTGGATCTTTTGGCCTTTCGTTCTTGGGTCATCCCATTTCTTTCCCAGTTAAATGCCAAATACCCGTTTCTGTTTGGTCAAATCAATTGATATTGAACTTGATCTGGTATCATTTAACATTCCAATTTTCACACTTTTTCTTCCACCACCGTTCTTGCCATGGCCGGTCTCGCACCGAGCCTTTCCGTCACGGTGACCTTGCCGAGCGGCCGCGCATCGACGCTTTCGCTTCCGGCATCCTTGAAGGTGTGTGACTTGAAGGTGGCGGCACAGCAGTCCCTGGGGCAACTGGGTGATCTGACAGAGCGATCGCTTCCCATCAAAAGCGGCTCACCCTTGGAATCGTAAGTGCGGTATCGGTATAAGCAGTTAGAAGTGGACTAACCCTACTAAACGTACTAAGAATGAACAAATGTGAATTTAAGCACCAAAGATGGGGGCTTATCGATCAATTGTAGCATAGTGAGGATATGTTTCAAAGGGAGAAGGCAAACCATCGAACATATATATATATATGATGTTGGGGATACATAGCCAACAAAATTGAATTTACGGTATATGTAACTAACCTGTTTTTTTTTGGGGGTTCATGATCAACACTTGGACATTAACATTCATATCATTCATGTTTTGGGGCTTGCCGAAATGCATTGATACGTCAGGGACCGATTTACAGAGATCATCCCAGGTTCTAGGTATCACATCGGCGTAGCAAGATAGTCTACGAGTCATTGTTGATCATCCCAATAGGCTTTGGATGACATGCTGGTAATCTGGCAATGGCAATTTCCTCACTTACATAAATAATCATATATATATAGTGAATATATATAGTGTATATATATAGTGTATATATATATATAGTATATATATACACACTATATATATATATACTATCTATATACACACTGTATATATATATATGTATTAACTAATATAATATACTATAATATTATATGATATGATATTACATATATGTATATATATAATCCGCCTATCAAAGATGTATTTTCTGTATTCCCTATTCCCTTGCCATGTTTGCTTACCGGGTGCCCATGATCTCGACGCCGCGCCCAGGCAAGGCTTTTTGCGACTCGTGGCTCCCGATGGCCATGTTTTGGATCCGTTGCAATCCCTGGAAGAAGCGGGGCTGGGAGACTTGGTGATGTAGAGGTGACTGGGTTTAAGGGACAATTTGTAGTAAACCCTTGATCCATCGGCTTTCCGTCTTTGCCTGCAGGTATGCGTGTGTTGTTTGACTTTTTTTTAAAAAAAATCTGGTGGACTTAGTTGGATTCCGGCCTTTGTTTTTTCCAACAGGATGTCCAGCTTGGTCACATTACCGCAACCCGTTTATTTTGGTGGTCGGTAAACGCCCCATGACTTGGGGATTAAAACCACCACCGGAACATCTGGTTCTTGGTATACCTGGTATGTTGTAGAGCTTCGCACACCGGCGATGCTGCAAGAGGAGATGGCAGCAGTCTCAGTGCGATTGCCCAAGATCCAGCGCTTGCTGCCACGGGCACCGCCTTCGCACTCTTCTGTCGTGGAGGGGACGGTGTCGTGACGTGGGGCAGTCGGTTGTCGGGTGGCGACAGCAGCAGGGTCAAGCTGCGGTTGAGAGGTGTGGAGCAAGTGCAGGCGACCCATAGTGCTTTCGCGGCCATCCTGACAAATGGATCTGTTGTCACCTGGGGCCATCCGGAAGATGGTGGTGATAGTGATGCTGGGTTGTGGTTTTGACCATTGAGTAATGTCTTGACATGTTTTCTTTTGTTTTGGTTTCTTTAAACTAAAGATGTTCTTATTTTCCATCCTCAAAGAATTCGGAAGGACGATCCCAGTTGACTTAGTTGACCTTCATTTTTTCAGAGACAGGGCTCAACCAGGATGGAATTGAGAATCTTGCAGATGTTCGCTCCATCCAGGCATCGGCCTATTCTTTTGCCGCCATCTTGGGAAACGGTGGAGTCGTCACCTGGGGCCATCAGGACTTTGGTGGTGACAGCACTGCAATCCAGGATCAGTTACACAGTGTCCTGGAGTTGCTGAGTCGATTTTTTGTTGGTTAACTCTCCATTTGGGGAATCTATTGGGAATATTTTGTATTTTTATGACCACCTGAAGCAAATATCAGGTGTGCAAACAATACAAACTACATCATCCGGGGCCTTTGCTGCAATCCGAGCAGATGGCCAGGTCGTGACCTGGGGTGCATACCGTGGTAGTGATAGCAGTGCAGTTCAGGATGAACTCAGGAACGTGCTGCAGGTGCAGGCGACGGATGGTGCTTTTGCGGCAATCCGAGGACAGGGTTTCAAACTGGTTTCAAACTATTTGATCTTGCAACCTTCCGTTTTGGCTGGTTGTTGGCCGGTTTCGGGGTCCCAGTTGAAGATTTTGAAGCCCAGGAGATGGAAGTGTTGTGACCTGGGGCAATGCAAAATGTGGAGGCGACAGCAGCGCAGTCCGAGATCGTCTTCAAAATGTCCAGCAGGTGCAGTCGACAGACGGTGCTTTCGCTGCGATCTTGAGAGATGGGACAGTTGTTACATGGGGCGACTTGGATTTGTTGAGTTGATGGTTAATCCACCAGAACTGGGGCATATCTTGTTTTTTTTTCCTTCGTTTCTTGGCCACCAAATCACCAAAGGCAATCCAAGGTGATCCCATGTGCGGTGGAGAAAGCAGTGCAGTTCAGGGGCGACTTCAAAGTGTCAAGCTGATTCAAGCGACACGCCATGCTTTCTCAGCCATTTGCGCCGATGGGACTGTAGTTACTTGGGGCGATCAAACATCTGGTGGCGACAGCAGCCTGGTTCAACATCAGCTGAGGGATGTGCAGCAGATCAAATCCACCGACACTGCATTTGCTGCCATACTTGGTTCTGGGAATGCTGTGGCCTGGGGTGATCCGGACTCTGGTGGAGATAGCCGCGAAGTTCAGGATCACCTGAAGAATGTCAGGCAACTTCATTCGACCACAGGAGCTTTTGCTGCGATCCTGGCGGATGGATCCGTGGTCACTTGGGGTGATGAAAGCTTCGGGGGCGACAGTCGCGCGGTACAACATCAACTCAGACACGTGCGCAAAGTGCACTCAACGGATGCGGCGTTTGCAGCCCTTTTGGGTGACGGAAGTTTGGTCACCTGGGGTGATCCGCGGTATGGCGGGGACAGCAGTGGAATTGAAGAGCTGCAAGTCCTGTAGTGGGGTCAGCCTGGTGGCAATGATGAATAATGTGCTCCTCACTCCCTGCTGTGAGACATGAAAGAGGGATACTAGATGTAACTGGACCCAGAGCGAGCTCACTTTGTCCTCAAAGAGGCGCAGGATTTCTCGACCAAGACGTTGATTGCACGGCTTCAATGCCTTCAAGCGCATATGCTGCGGCTAAAGAAACTCTGGCATAGAGGATTCAAGGGAATTAGGATCAAAGGAATCAATGGACTTCGGGTTTTGAGAAAGTTGCGGTGAAAAGCCGAAACCTATGGCTACTGCACCCCAACGAAGCAGCGCCGGGGTGTGTGTTCTGTGTTCTTCCAGAAAGGAAATGAAACCGCTGTTCAGCAAAGATTTAGATCCGAAGTTTATGCATGGAAGCCAATTGCGAGACGCCGCCAGTTTTCAAGTCCTTTAGCAAAAAGTGTTCCACAACGATTCTGACTTTCACCTGGTCGGCCCGTGCCAAAGATGAGATGTTCCAGATGGGTTTGTCCAGAAATGTGCGAGAAAAAGCCATTGATTGCAATTTTAAATGGGGAAAACATGGGAAAACCATGGCTTTAAACCATTGGATTTTTCAGGATCTTTCTTTTGTTTCTCATGATTTGCGACCCATACCCAGATGCCAGCTGACAGGAACCCCTTCGACAAAACCTGCATGGAGAACTACCAGCAAGTCCTGTGTTCTCCGTCCGGTTGCTCAGACTTTCCTGGTCGGCTGTCGTGCACCGGAAGTGGCAACCCTGACATCCAGAAAAGGGTTGGGGGGAAAAGGAGTGCAAGCAAAAAGGTCCAAATCCAGAAAGCCACTTCTCCAATCTTCTCCAGACCTATTCATACTCCCCCGAATCGATCAACCCGGGCCCTGTAGGTTGTTCTACGGCTACCGGGTTAATGTGAGTCAAACTCAGGGTTAATTGTTGGCTTAGTTGGCTCATCGATGCTCACTCCTAAGCACCACCATTGAAGTGGGCTTGAAGGGCCCACTTCAATTGGGTTTGTCTGAAAATAGGGGTATACCCAAAATATCCCCAAATCCCTCACTTGAACCTTGGCTGCGAGGTATGATCGGAATGGGAGAGCGGTCGTCTAGTCTGGCAAGTGCCGGGTATAAGAAGAGATCTGCATGGGGCCGATTCGTTGTACGAAGGAACAACATGGTGCAAACAAGTCAGGTGAGGTATCCCCATTTGAAATATGTTACGGTAAAGCGGTAAAGCGTACCAAAATCGTGGATATTCCATGACCATGTTGGATTTCGAGAGGGTACTTGACAATTGGAAGTGCAGCAGTATGGTCTTCTCTGTTGCTGAAGCTTCCAATCTGGGTTGTGTGGGGAATGCAGGGTCTGGAGTTGCCCAAGCGGTATCAGTCAAACAACCGAAGGTGATTGATATTGATTTTTCAGTTGCGAGTGTGGTAAATGGATGTTCACATCCAATTCATACAGAAAAACATAGATTTCGTCCTATCCCCAGTTTAAATCTACCGCTCTTCAGCATGCAGGGAATGTGGTTCTGGAGATTTCTGCCAAATCTGTGGGCCTGGTTTGCCACGGGCACCACGGGACAATGTTTCAGTTGAAACCTTTGCAGATCGTCTTCAATTCAATTTTTGGATTATCTGGCCATTGCCCGAAGCCAACCTGAAGAAAGGAGAAAAGGTGCTGCGGGATATGACCCATATCGATTTGGTCTCAGGAGGTGCTTCCATTTCGTGCCACTTTGTGTTGTAGAAAATGAGTAGCATGAAGTGGGAAGGTCATCCAATTAGATTTCTCAAAAACATGTTATTTTGCAACTCAGAAGTTCTCATAGCAGTCATTCTAGCCATCCCAGGCATATATTTTTTTTCTCCTTCGCCATGGAGAAATGAGATGAGATCCACAGGTTTGCTGGTTACAAGTGTTACCATCTTACCATCCCCCTTGACATGTTATTTCCCCACGATGTTCACTTTCAATTACAAGGCTTGAAAACAATCTCAACATGAAACTTCAAATCAAACCGAGACCAACTTTGTAATTGAAACAAGGCTTGAACATCAATCTCAAAATTGTCATTTGTAGTTTTTTCATGTTTCTCGCTGCCAAAACGTTGAACGCCAACAGAATTTTGCTGTCGCTCACCAAAAACCCGTGCGCCATGGCAGCTTCCCCCGCTTTCTGGGACGTGGCCTACGGTCCCGGCGGCTCTTCGGACCCTGAGAACAGCCGATTCCTGCGGCTGCACCCAGCGCCGGTGGAGCAGCATGGGACGGGGACGGTGGTGGTGCTGCATGGAGGCTACTGGAAGAACAAATTTGGGCTGGATGATGTTGCTTGGAAGATTTAGGGCCCAAAAAAATGGGGAATTGGGTACGTGTGAGGTTTCAAACCATCGAACTTGGCTTTGTCTGAAGATTTAGGGCCCACATAATAGGGAACATGAGTTTTTTTGCCTGACAATTTAGGGGAACCACCCAAATTTGATGGGTGAAACGTGTTGAAACCCTCATTTTCCCTATTTATTTGATGGCCATTTTCTTCGGGGTATCCCTCATTTTTAGGCAGACTCATGTGGACCCGGATTTGCGTTTTGGTCTATATATAGCTATGTCTGAAATTTGCGGATTGATACCACCCAGTTATGGCATGTTATGGCCATTTAAAGAGGGACAATGGTTAGTTGGGATGATTAAGGATCGCACCTTCTTGGTACCCAATTTTCAGACACGCCCATGTGGTTGCGGTATTGTAACGTGATGATAGTGACACGATAGTGACGGGCAATTTCTTTTGCATGTCCCTGAGGCCTATGGCAATGCAGGAACCATATCTCTGGGTCCATTCTTTCTGGCTCGAGGCTTTTCAGTGGTGGAAGTCGAATATCGACGGCGTGACCACGAAGGCAGCGGCTGCGACCCAGTGACCCTCAACCCTCAGGATCTTGATTGAAGAATGAAGACTTTGTCCGAACCTCTCTCTATTTCCTGAATCTGACCCCTGATGGCTGCCAGTTTCCCTGTCTTCAGGTTGGATTCTTTTCGGAATCTGCTGGAGATGTGTGGCCCCTTTTTTTTATTTTCCATATTTTCTGTAGATGTTCAGGATTTTTCGCGGGCTTCAGGAGGTGGCTGGCCCGGCACCAACGAGGACGTCTTGATGGCGCTGCGACGCATCGCAGAGCTGAAGACGGAGGGTCTGGAAGATGGAGAGTATGGTGACTTTGGCAGATGACAATGGATCAAGACCCATGGACCTATGGATTTTTTAATGTTTTTTTTTTTGCCCAAAGTCTTGGGATTTTTTGGCAGCTAGAAAACTGGTGGTTTTTTAGCAAGCATGTCATGGAAGATGTGGTTGGGGGTGGCCGAACAAGATGAAATAAGTCTAAGAACTTGTGGAAAAACAGGACTTTCAATTTAACGTGACTTTAACATGTCTTTTGGACGATTTGGTTGAATCCAACTTTCACATGACTTTGGAACAGAACTTTCAGACTTTCAGATACTGTGTATGAAGACCATTGAAGACCACTTTATATGTTTTGGCATTTTAACATCCCTTCCAGATCCCTTTCATAAGGGTTGACGGAACCTTTGGTAGCTCAAGAAGCCTCATGGGTATGTTGAGAATCACTGGCTAATACCGGTGAATGGGGCTGTCAAGTATGTTCAATCATATTTTAGTGGCTTTTGGAACCTATTCAGTTGCGAATTCTAGTGAGTCTTGACTCGTAGGTTGATAAGGATACTTGTTGGTGATCCTTTCCAGAATAATCCCTTTGTTCTTGCTATTCACTATTTACTTGACTATTAATAAAGTTTGATCAGACTGTACAACAATATACAATAATATACAAAATCTACTTCCAAACTGGAACATCCAACTTGGGCTTCTCAGTTGCCCCAATCCAATTTTCCAAGTAGATCTGAGGCGCTGCGGTGAGAAGCTTGCGACCTGAAGCTTGGCCACCAGCTGCAGGAAGGGCCAGCACTTTTTGGATAGGCAAATTTGTTTATAACTTGGTTAACTGGGGTTATAATGGGTTATATATATATATATAATTTATGATGGATATATCATGATGTATCCATACCTAGATGGGCTTGTAAACGCACAATACAACTGGGGGCGCCGCCCTTCCGGTACGTATTTTGTCCCACAACAATATGATTGACACCTCAAAGATGTTCCATCCCATGGTTTATGGCATCATTTTCCCGAAAGTGTACTGACATTTCCACAAAAAGTGGGCCCATCTCCGATTTTGACACAAGAAAAAACACATAGCTGGCAGCTACGAACCAGTTCATTGTTGCTTCTTGTATTTGTTGCTATCAGTTCTGATATATAGATTGAAGTTCTTGAAGTTCTTTGAGTCAAATGGTTCTGTTTGGATCCCCAATTTGATTGGTTGTGATATATAGATTTAATGTTTTATATGAGTCAAATCCTCTGTTTTCATCAAGATCCCCAATTTTATTGGTTCATCTCAGATCATCTCCCTAAAAAATGAAATTGGGGATCTGTCATAACCCAACTTTGATAACCCAACTTTGATCATCAGATCATCTCAGATCATCATATCTCAGGACAGGTTGATGCTAATTGGTCATTCCGCTGGCGGCTGCCTGGCTCTCTGGGCCGCTCATCACCTGGCCGCGGAGAGCGGAGCGGAGCGGGCCGCGCCGTTGGTGCTGGCAGCGGCGCCGGTGGCGGATTTGGTGAAGGGCTTTGAGATGAAGGTCTCGGATGAAGGTCGGCAGATGGATATAACATGATATCACTATATGATGTATATAATTATATATACTGTATATATATATACATGGATATACATGGATATGCACATATATATAATATATATATAATAATTATACATCTATAATGTATACATATGGTGGATGTTTTCATCTTCAGTCTGAGTCTTTTTTAAGGCCCTCCCACCACAAGCCCCGCGCATGGAGGTGATCCTGTGGAGCTCTACATGAAGCAGCCGCCCACCTCTGATGTAGGCCTCGAGGAGTATCGGAAAGCTTCACCTGCTGCACTGCTTCCGGGTCGAAGTGGCGGGATATTTGGCAAAACCTACGAAACAAAAATAAAAAAAGATAGGATTGAAGCCAATTTATATCAATTTATGGGATGCCTAGTTCACCGGTGGGATTTCGTGGCGCGATGGATGTTGGGTGCGGTTTTACAGGGGAGATTGACCTCCAGTTCATGGAAGTTTAGATAGGGAAAATGGTCAGAAACCATAGCATTTTGGGGGATCCCAATTGTTGGACGTCACATCAAACCCACATGATGATCATCCCATCTGACTGGGAAATCCCCTATCAATTGGCGCTTCGAACGGGAAAATCATCGAACTTGTCATGGTGGGTTTTCCATTGCCGTGTTTGACTACCGGAGGGTAGCTACTGGTGACAGTTTCAGAATTGTACTGGCAAACTTGGGACTTGGCGGTCAAGTGTACTGAAGCTTCTGTCACATGAAGGTAGCGGGCAGCGGATGTAGCATATAACAGCGCAACTCTTGACCCTTCAATTGGTAAAATCACCATGTTGGAAACATTACACGTTGTGGTGGCTCTGTTACAGTGTTCAATGTTCCCATTCTTGCTGACAAAACCCCTAGTCTTTTGCTGCTGAACTTCCCATTCTTTTGCTAGTATCATGCAAAATCATGATCCCAGTCTTGAAACAAACTCTTTCAGCAGCATGTTCGTTGCTTCAATCCCAATTTTCCGGTGCTTCAAGTCACCATATTTGCTGCAAAACCCCGGATCCCTGATTTTTCGTGGGAAAATCCCAATCTTTGTTGCTTCAAATCCCCATTTCCGGTATGTAAAAAGTCCCCTTGATATCACATTCTCCCCTGATTATCCCCTGATTGGCTGGAACAAACATCTCCTCCCCGGGTTTCCGAGGCTCCCCGTGACCTTCCCCCTGCTGCTGGCCTACGGCGACGCCGACGCCGACGTGCCGCCCTTGCTGGTGCGGAGCTACGCGGAGCAAGCGAAGGCCTCAGCGCCGGAGATGGTGACCACGGTGGCTCGGTAAATATGAAGTGACCCATGGTGAATATTAATATATAGTCAAATATAGTCAATATTTAATATTAATGATGGGTATTGAAAATAGTCAATAATGGTTGACATAGTAGACTCAATATATTCACCCAGTATAGTCATACTATTTTACCACCCAGTATTGAAAAATATAATAGTCAATAATGGTTGACATAGGTGGTATACGGTAAATACTAAAGTTAGTAAAGTAATTGGTAAAGCATCCCCAAGGGGTGACCATTTTGATGGATGGTAGCGACCATCAAAATAACAATGGCTGGATTCTTTTTGGTTTAGTAAACTTTACTAATAGTCAAATCCATAGGATTTTATATACCTGTTATAAGGATTCCCAATATGGGATGGATGACCAGAACCCATATGGGGGACCATGAGGTACCTCACCTTCTAGAGATGTTTCAGAAAACAAAGTTTTTGGAGACCCCCAAAAGATGTTTTTTTTTTTTTTGTAAAGTCCTAAAAGAGTGGTAGATATTGGTATAGAAATTACTTTTCTACCTTTTGGAGTTTACTGTAGATTTTATAGATAGTTATCCATTTTGATCCATTGTGATATTCCCATTGATGATATTCCTCTGCCAAGTCTAAGTGAGATTGCTAAAGGGTACGATGATGGGGTCACAAGATGATACAACCAATAGACATGGTGAATATAGATGCATTTTTTTGTAAACCCAATCCCATGGACCATCCCCAATATAACCGTAACATGGGTAGTATAAACCATCCTCAAAGGGTAGGTGTTTAAGGCATTGGGTCCCGCATTGCTTGGTCCGGTCGAGGTTGAAATTCCTGGTGCTGATCATTTTCACATTGTGAACGCCGAAAGCGAGGCATGGCGTCAGGCCATTGTGCCTGCCTTGGCCGCTTGGGACTTGCTCAAGAGGTGGGTATGGATCAAACAGTTGGGGATATACTGGGGATATCACGGGGATAGTATTACAACATGGTGATCTAGCAAAGGAACATGGTGGTATAGTGGGATACAATCAAGATATCATAGTCTCATTTTTTTCTGATACCATGATGTTCCTCTTTTTTTAGCGTTGTGATTTTGAACCATACCCATGGACGATCTTATGACGTGACCGCGTGCCTTCTTGGTCCGTTCCAAGCCCCAAGAAGTCAATGGAGGCTGCATGTGGGGCAAATGATAGCAACCTCACAACAAAAGCCCGCCTTGGGAATTATTTCTATTGCTATTCTGATTTTTGAATGAGAAAGGAGATATCAAACATAAATTGCCAAGTCTATGCTGGTTTACTGAAGCGTAACTCCCAAGTGATGCGAATTATTTCCACAGGGTAATCGATATTCCATTGTATTCCCTCTATCTCTCCATTATATCTTCATTCCCATCAGAGCAACATATTTGTTAGATCACCATCTTGTACTACTATTTTCTATTATATACCCCCATTATATCCCTCTTAACTTATATCCCCAGAAAATGGTTGACATCAGCAGATCCAAGGCCAAGTTGGTGGGCGTCCACTTCGGCGCCGACGCCGCGGCTTCCTTGATGTCCTAGCAGCCGATTGGTGCGGCCGCCGACGCCGAGTTGGTGAAAAGAAAAGGGCTGGGAAGGCTGGGAAGGTCCCTCCAAACATGGCAGATTTCACCAAGTTTTTAATGCAAACCACGACTTTAGCCATCAAACATAGGTATTCAACCAATGATTGACATGTTATTTATGGTTTTTCATAGATACCACGTGGCCTACTAATAGTTATTTCGGACAAACACCAGATGTTTTTGTAATAGAGTGGGGGTTATTAATCCAGAGTTATGGTTATTTCGGACAAACACCACAGGTGTTTTTGTGTAGATACTGGGATATACTGGGTATGGATGATCTAGATGTGTGCAAGGTTGGTTTTCGACTCAGATTGCTTTTGAAAATCCTTTGCATCTATGGCAGTGTGCCTTGCTGTTCGTTGTCTGAAGGAACTGAAGAAATGTTCTTTTTAATAGTGTTTCTCTGTTTGAGCTTGATCTTCCTATTGCCTGATTCGGGTACATCATTCTAGGCTTCTCTCCTTCACATGCGGTATGGTTGGTATGCCAGAATCCACAATGGTGCACTTTCCTCATGGATGTCAAAGAATCATGACAGGTACGCCTGTCCTTGCCTACTTGGTGCGTCATCCGTCAAGTTGTAAGCATAGCCCCAGTTGCAAGTGGGCTAAACCTACCTGCCCAACTTATAGCATGCTATAAAACACTATATAAGTAGGGTGGACCAAGGTACACATGAGAACTTGATAATCTTCATACTCGAGGCAGCTATTTGCTTCTCGGGAAGGCATTTTACTTAGCAGGGCCCGATGTGGGGCGAAGATTTCTGCCGCGCAGCGGCTGCTTGGACGTTGGTGAATGGGTGCGTTTCTAGCTGCAGATGGAGGGATGTAACATGTTGTCCCATTAAAAGTGATTACAAGTAACACTGAGAAATGATTGAAATTATCTTCACATGATTTCAATTGGTGGTTTTTCCAGATGTTAAATCACTGCAGGGCAGGGATAAAAAAGAGGTAGGTGATTAACCACGCTTGCAGGATGCAGCTGATCCTTTGTAGCTCAGGTGCTGCAGCATGTTCCATGGTGGCACCAAGCAACTTCGGCCCTCAAGGGAGCCATTTCCGAAAGTTGCAGGTGCTGTTGATGGGCAGGGTCAACGTTCGCGTGAGTCCAACATTCTTATGCATAGTCAAGGGATTCATTATGACTATGCCCTCCGGCAACTAGTGTATACCAGAAATGCGACCCCCCATTGATTTAATCTAAAACCATCCAAATGCTGACATTAAATTAATCTCCAAGAGGTTTTGCAATGTTAACAGGATAGAACATATACACCATCCGAATTCCCAATATATATATATACAACTGATGTATGATTTCTTACTTCCCGGAATCAGATGATGAGAAAATTTGCAGGATACCCCAACCAATTTGGGGTTAAAAACAGCAAGTTTCCTGTAGACTTTGCAAGAAAACCTATCCATTTCTATCCGATTAATCCACCATTTTTCATGATCAACTTCATATCTCCAATGGTTAGTTAATCCCCCATCAAATTACACATCCCCAACCGTACTTGAGCTCTTAAGATTTGTTGAGTTTCCCACTCCAGCTCTTGATGCTCCCTTGATCTAGGTGCTGGCTGATCTACCAGAGGCGGAGGCACAGAAGACGCTCAATGGGATCATTCAAGCAGCTTCGCGCAGGTGGAAAAAGGGAGTGGACAGTTGGGTTTAACCATCGGCAGGATTCTTTTTTATTTTCAGTCTGTTTTGAGGGTTCCTTTGGGAAAAGGAAGTCCGATGTTTCTTCGTTGAACCATATGAAACCTCCATATTTTTCTAGATTTTTGCCCACATGAAACCTCCATATCTCTTAAAGATGAAACCATGATCAAACCATGACCAAAAGGATTAAACATATTAAAACATACTAAAAACATGAAATCATACTTCATATTTAAATATTAACGAAGATCTAGCTATAAAACATATTTAAACATATTAAACCATACCAGAAATGCTTAAAATTAATATGTCTAAGTCCAAATATATCTATACCATTTTTAAAACATATCTAGCTACAAAATGTATCTATCATTTTTTTTGCTGCTTCAAATAGGTCAGTGCCAGGTCCTCCTGGACGGACGCCATGGCACTGCTGGGCGCGTCCATGCAGGGAACGCTGCAGCTGAATGAGTTGCTCGGCCGTGGGTTATGGCGGTTATGATTATGGGGCAACACTTTGGTTAAGCTAAACTATGTCTAGCATTTCTGTATTTTTTCCAGTAACTATGGGATTTGAGCATCATGCGGTGTAGACCAGCAACACTTCGATTTTGACCAACAAAACTTGGTGATTTAGAATGCAGAAAACATTGGAATTTCATCTGGATTTGTACCAGGTAAGCAGTTTGAAGTGGGATCATTACAAGGGATATGTGATATGTACATGGGTGAAAAACCTGTAGTCCTGTAGTTCACATCTCCAAAATACAGAAAAAACTATAACGACATGGTTCCTCGGCTACTGCAACAGATACTCGCAGGATCTTTCAGGTATCACCACAGTAAATCACATCCAATCTGGTCCGTTTTGATGCCAATCAATATAGCGGCTTCGCTGTGCGTCTCACATGGTATATAAAGTGGATAACAACCCTGGTGAGTGGGTCCTGTACTTGAGGTCCTACCCTAACACGGGGCATGGAACATCGCAGCGCGCGCAGCGTGCGCCGTGAGGTTTTGCTGTAGCAGCTCCCTGGGCGCATGCGCGAAGAGCGAGGCCTGGACCCTGGCCTTCGATTACGTGTCCCGATGGATGCCCTGCAGCAACTCAGCTGCGGTGGGATGATGAACTGCAGGGGTAGCAGCTAAAAAAGAAGGGGATTAAGTTACTGAAAGTTGATATAGGGTATAAGAATCCAACATGGAAATGTCAAGTAACTTCGCAAGTAACTGGCAAACGGATTGCAATCTCCTACAGCTGTGCTTTGAGGTCGCCTACTGTAAGTGCCGCTGTTTAGGGCTGGGTCCCGAGGATATGGCTATACCATGCTACAGTGGTTACAAAGCCCAGTTGGGATATAAGCCCTATACATAACTATGGGAAGGATGGTAATGTATATCACTGGAACTAAGTTTTTTTAAATGTCTTTTTGGTGGGCGCGATGGAGTTTCTGTCACAAGTCATTTGTCTGTCGACGAGGTCAAATTCGACCGGATTCTTTCTGCTACGCAGCTGCGCTCAGTACATTCCAACGAGCCCAGCAGTGGAAGTTGGTGGAAACTTTGTCACAGGCCTCTGTCCAAGTGGCGATTCAACCAAACATCGTGAGCTTTACAACTGCCGTGCGGGCGCGAGAAAAGTGGCGACTGGCAGTTTACTCAAATTTGTGCATGCTACAATTGCAACTCTGTGATGACAAGTTGGCTTTTTTTTGCCGCAGACTTCAGGGTTAACCGGGTTAACTATATATAGCCATAGCTGACTACTTTTCTTCGATAGCATTATTTGACTTGGGAGGAAAAATTAGCTGACCTAAAAGTGCCTTATTGGTAGATTGTCGCTGGTTGTGTATGGCAGTCTCGGGATGTCGCCCATCTCACTATCCTTTTGTTAAACTTTTGGCAACGAAGTATGACCCTACCCCTAAATCACTGCATTTGGGCAAACCAAGGGTACTTGTATCTACTCTGGTGTGCCAATTGAAGCCGTTGACTCCAGTTGAGGCAAGTGGATGTTCTGTGGTGCAGTTCCGTTCTGAAGCGTTGCGCAGACGCTGGTCAGTGGCGAGTGGTCCTCTCGATGCTGCTGGGGATGAGGAGTTGCTTCTTGACCTTGGACGAGTATCTGGGATGCACAGGGGATGGTGAGGTTGGTTGAGGCTCTGTCCACATTTATGGGGTATAGCATGGTATAGCGGTATACCCCAAAAGTGCCAAAACTGCCATTTGTCTTGGCCTTTGTATTTCATTTATCTAAAACTATTCGGATTTAGAATTCACCACGCAGACTCTCTCATACGTGAATCAATGGCTTGAGGATCTGCTGGAATGCAGCCATGACAAGCCAGAATCCCTGGCCGATGACCACGGCACTGCTCAGTGCCTTGGATGTTCCAAGTGCCTGAGATCTGAATCCGAGAAACCGAAGTGGGATGTGTAGGGAAATGGGATATACTATTGTATACAATTACTGCAATTTATGGCCATTTTGTTACACCCAATTTTTTGTTACCCTATTTCCAGACAACACCAATTGGTTTGTGGTCGGGGATCATTCACCCAATATCGACGTTTCAATCTGCGCTCGCTGTAGCTTCACAGCTAGAGTTTTTGCAAGCGCTTCAGATCCAAACTGCGCTGGTTTCTTAACTTAACAATGGGATAGCTTTGAAGGTTTCCCGGTCATTTTCAATCAAACCCAAATGTCCCCCCTGAGGTAAAAGCACCCAGACTCGAACACATGATGTCAGCAGCTTCACGCAGGCGCGATGGATCACGTAGTTTCTTTGATTGTATTTTGCTTGATGATCCTTTGAAAAGGGCTGATGATCCTTTGAAAACTGTCCTCAAGGAGACGGTGTAAAAATAGAAGTCTGCTTGAAATCCAGAAATCCATATAAATCCATAATTTTCCTCTGAGTTTGCTTGTGACCAGAACCCATAGGCATGGCCTCCCAGTTGCAGTCTGCACGAATCAGGCCATGAACAGCTGCACATCGCAGCAGAATTGGCGTGGTACCCTATTTCTGATGGGAGTCTTGAGCTCATTTAGTTGAATACTCCGACATCCAATGGTTCGATAGTGGAGGATGAGTCAAACTTGGTGAATTACTCGAAGAATTGGATCGTTCATGCCCAAAATGACCAACACTTCAGGTTTCCATCTGGTGCTCCCTGATTTTTGACCCACACCCATGTCAGCCATGTCAATCAAATCCTCAACAAAGCCCCAGGTGCGGATACTTGCAACCCCATCAATATTTTGGGGGTGGGTCAATGCAGATGGACCATCAGCCTGGGGGAAGATCTGGCTGAAACCAGCTATGGCTTAGCAGGTCAGTGGCATACGGCTTTGTTTGAAACTAGGCTGCCTCACATTTCAAAAGGATATACTGTAGACTATATATATATATATTAATTATGTGTGTGTTTTTCCCTGTTTGCTGCGGAATTCAAGTTGGAGTACACTGTACACCGTAATGCACCAGTTTTGATAAATCCAAATAATCGACCAACTCCCGATTTTTGCTAGGTTACTTCCTATTTTCATGGTCAATCACTCCATCTTTCCCAAATATTCTTGGACGACTTACATGTTCTCCAACTTCAGGACGTTGCGCTTCGAGTCCAGTCCGTTTGGATGTCTTCCTGTGCAGTGCCGTGCTCAATGGCCTCCAAAAGGCACCACGTTTGGGCAACGAGTTGGGCATTGGGCATTCCTCCAGTGAAGTCCTCTGCCCTTGTGGCCAGGAAAGGTGGATTTTCCCCTGACCTATCCAGAGATGGTGCCAGATTTTGTACTAACATAAAATCTGAGTAAATTATAACATATTATAACGACCTCACTGCGACCTCACTAAAACCATAGTTAGTAAGGGGAATCATCCCAAAATGGCCGAACAATTCAGGTTGGTGAAATATTCTAATTTACCCAGATAAAATAACACTGCGTCATTTCTTGGAAAAACATGTTGCCAAGCTAAGATGATCAGTGCGGGAATCGAAAACCATGTGGCCATGCTGTGGATGTGCCCTGAGACCCTGCCAGCAGGAGCAACTCTGGGCTGCGGCGGCTGGCTACCTGAAGCATCTCCGCGGAAGCACCCTGCAAGTCGATGCGGTTTGCCGCTTGATGAAACAGCAGAGGATCACGGTGGGTGATGGGAAGAGGTCCACAGTGATGCTTCATCCTTGGCGATCTGAAACTGTTTCAACAAATGGGTTGCGCTTGAGGGCCATTTATGGAACATGCCCTGGACTGATGGACCTACGAACCTACGACCTCCAGTTGAAGGTGAGCTGGCATGACGACCTTATCTCGGTATGTTGGCTCAAACAGCAACATCAAAAAAACATGAGAACGGTGTGCGAAACATTCATTGAGCATCATTGAGCACTATTTGAGCTAAATTCCCACACTGTCATGAGGGAGACAGTGGGGCTGGCTCACTACAGCCTGAAAGTCACATGCATGAAGGTGTTCCACACAACACAACTTCAGGTCGTGTATATATTTCGAATCATATTTGTCATTTTTTGATGTACACGGTGCACTTGATACAATTATCATTCACACACGGAATATCACAACATAGGTGGGTTTTGCTGATTTTTATCTTGGCACTCCCCAGATCTTTTGCGATTAGAAGTGTGGCCATGTCGGAGGCCTTAAGGCTCAGTCAAGACAAGAGGTGTGAGAGTTGGATCACAGACGAAGATCTCTGCGATGCGGTGGCGTTCGTGGGACCTGAACGCCAGCGTGTGCCATT
>Ga0126342_10005648_pt1 | contig 21918 bp, 23 predicted proteins | sample Cyp1metagenome_FD_92528 | JGI IMG/M metagenome (GOLD analysis project Ga0126342, IMG submission 92528) | Coral microbial communities from Lord Howe Island, Old Settlement Bay, Australia - Cyphastrea 1 metagenome | ecosystem: Host-associated > Invertebrates > Cnidaria > Coral ... | reverse complement strand
CAGGGCCAAAATTTACCCTGAAGCAATGAACAGAGCGCTTGCATTTGCAGTGTCCAGGTTTTTGACTGAAAGGCATTTCCAAAATGGTATGCCGGTGTTGCCAATGGACCTGCAAGAATTAATCAGCACGGACATCACTGATGAGTCAATTGTGCAGCCTGATTACCACCAGTGATGATTTGCATGCGCCGAGCGTGATCTTACGCAGCATCAGCAAAGTGACAAAAAGTTTTATCCACATTATTGTCTAGTTGTATACATAGTTTCCCTTTGTTCGGGGTCCGACCGGTTGAAGATGGTACGCTGAAACAGCCCCTGTTTGGGACGATCCGCCCCCCTGGTGGCTTGGCTTGTGTGCCAAACGAGGGATCTATACCATGCCAGAACATAATATAATCCACAAATGTTTCTGCCATTAATGTTGTCTGACCAATAGTGATATCTTGTCAATAGTAGAAACATTTGTCCGCAACTCCAGTTTTATCTCCAATACTAAAAGTCAATTGGCTCCATTTACTTTTAGTATTGCCAAAACAGTCATGTTCAGACCTTGCCCAGAGGGCATGGCCAATAGTGGGTCCAACATGTTTTTTTCCAACTCCAATTTTTTCCCCAATACTAAAAGTCAATTAGCTCTATTTACTTTTAGTATTGCCAAAAGAGTCAAGTAAAGCAAATCCTTTTCAAAGCAGCCTTCACTTCTGATTAGCAAAAGCTTAGATTCCAGAAATCTGATCCAATTACCAAACAGCTGATTTCCTTATAAAACCCTTATTAAAAAAAAGCAAGAAAACAGGTCCACAAAGGGTACCCCCTTTGCAAACCCCAGAATAGCAATAACAAACCTGCACCAGGCATGGCAATAGTGGAAACTTTTTTCCGCAACTCCAATTTTGTTGTCCTCCTTCTCCTTCTCCTTCTCCTTCTTCTCCTCCTTCTTCTCCTCCTCGTCCTCCTCCTTCGCCTCCACCACCTCTGCCCCCACTTCCATGTCCACTTCCGCCTTGCCAACTCTTCGCCAATCTCGTCGCCAACTTCTGCGCGCAGTGGGCACTGCTGGACATGCAGAATCTAACAGAAACCCAACAAAACCATGGAGAATCTATCAGATACATATCATGATCCCAGCTATAGATTCCCAAAAATTAATATAGGAAGGTTGACCCCCCCTTAAAGGGGGGGGTAATTACTATCAGGCAGCCAACATTATACCATATATCTGGATCCATGTTCGCCCCAAATTTAGGATGTAAATAGTTCCTAGATGTATTTAAAGTATTCCCCATGCCATAAGATATCTAAGTTTTCCCAGTTTCATGGATCAAAATACGAAAAACCGTCCTCCGTTTTTTTCAAAGGCGGCAATTGTTCACATCCTATACACATGATGTTTGAATGGGAAAACATGGAACTAAAATGGTGGATTTTTCTGGAAAACTATGTTTGATTAGGAGAGAGTATTCCATGGATATTCATCTGATTATTTATAGTTGTGAACCCAATAGCATACCATCAATATACCATTATATACACACATAATATATATATATATATAATATAAACCATCAATAAACCATCAATAAACCCTTCAATGGTATTAATACAATGGTATTAATGGATATTTATGGTCAACTGTTTGATCAATATATTTGTCTGTGGTAAACCCAATGCCATAAACCATCCCAGTCACCCAGACTGGGGATCATTTATATTTTTGGGGATACACCCAATAGCAGAAATAGAATGAACCACTATTGCAGATGGTTTACGGCATTGGGATCATATAATAATTGTAATAATTGACTATCAATCATGAATCAAATGAATATCCATTGACTATATGAAATTCAGATACTCTACAACCAGCCCCATTAAAAAATCCACATCCACATCTGTTCATAGATAGTCAAAGCAGCATTTTCCACGGTTTTCATAAGTTTTCATCACACAAAGATCCACAACCAGTGTCCAACTGGCATATCTTTGGAGCGCTCCAAGCAGCTTCATCAGAAGATGGACGCAGCCACGTGAGCAGGGCTCAGCCCATCCAAGGCCCGGTCCTCTTCCAAGGCTTTTTTGTCGTAGGAATGGAATAACCATAGGGGAGTTTTATGCCATATCTTGCTTTCTATTATTGGATATAAATAAATATATATATATAATTATATATATATGCATATATATATATGTGATGTTGTATTTAAATGTATTTAACCCAAAGTTGCAATATTATGGAGTGATTTGTTTCCATAAAAGGGCTACAGAAAGTGTATATGATTGTATATGTAAGATTATTATATATATATTATACAATTTAAACAATATTGCAGTCATTTTTTTGCGCGATAACACTCAGCATCCCAGCAGTCCCACGTCGGCAATCTCAACGATCAGAATCTGTTTGTCCAGTGCGTCTTTCAAGGAAGGCAGCTGCAACAAACAGTGCACCTGGTGTGCCGACGACTGGTGACCTGGTGATGTGAATGTTATCTTCATGTTCATTCATGTTCAAAAGGTATCAAAAGCACTGAGAAAAAACTACTTGATTATACTTGATTGATGAAGCGGACAGCCAAAGACTTGAACATACTTCAATAAAATTCTCTGATTTCTACTTCCAAGATTGAAGAACCATCCAAAGAACTCCGCGGCAGTTCCTGACCTGCCTCTGCAGCCTGTCTCTAAGTGGACCCCAATATGTCCCCCTTCTGCGCCTCAGCATGTCGCTGCGTCTCCCGCCACTTTGGTTTCAGCAGAGGATGCAGCTTGTCTGTCCTGCAGCTGATGTTTTAATTACAGTAAGAGCACATACCTTCTGCTGATTTCATACAGCAACGGTGATGAACTTCTTGTTCAACTTGGGGTTTCCCATTGACATGTCAGCTTACCGAAGGGATGCAAGAAGTTCAAGCTCGGACCAGTGCCAGTACTAGTTGCAATACCATCTCTTCTTGGCGGCCCGAAGTCTGTCCCAACAGCGGCGGTCAGCAGTTCTGACAGAAGTGGATACATGATGAATCATATTGACATTGATACATCATGAAATCATATTAAATCCCAGCAAAACACACATTTTTTTGCTTATATACATCCTTGCATGCTTTGGAATGTTCAACCTCCAAACCTCAAGTGATGCATTCCCCTCGGCTCCTCCGTGGCTGCAAGGGTTCAGCAAGGTGGTTGTAACCTCTGACTGCAGCGATGCCCATCATGTATACGAATTGATTCTACGTGCACAGTTGCGTCCGATACCGATACCATTTAAGACTTAAGATCTTCCCAGCATTTCACTGTGCTTGGCATCCACGGGAGATGACATCAGCTCTACATCACCCCGAAGTTGCTAAGGTAATCCAAGCTTTGACAAAGGAAAAAACAAACTTCTGAAAAACTCAGCATGGCCCCCTCCAAGATGGGGCAGTGGACAGTCTCGCAAGTCATGTTCTTCTTGAAGATCTGGCAACTTTGCAGTATGTTGGCAAACAACGTTGAAATCTTGGAATCACCGATGCAATAATCCAATTCCTTACCCCTGATAATACGCCCCCTAAAACTGAAACGTAGAAGTGTTCATTTTGTTACCCCCTATCACTACGGAGGGTGAGGGTCAGATAGTTTTTGCACGGTCCCCCTGATAGGCAGAAACCAAAACGTATGTGTAGGTAAAATCAACGACATCCTAGATAGGTTTATGTGAAAGTACAGGGTGCCATTAAATCCCACCGGAAAAAAAAAACTGGGAACTTTCAAAGAGCCGCACCCTATGAAGTTTAAGGGGGAAAACCCCGGTGATGATAGAACTTGGTGCATGTTCAACCCAAAATATGGGATTTAAATATTACTAGTTTCTATTCATTTCAGGTATTTACGACTAAAAACATGTCAGATGTTCCCAATCATGTGTCCAGTGACCATTGGGAATATTCTGGTGCGGTAAGGTATCACCATTAATCATGGTATTTCGAATTATTCATTCAGCTATCATTTGTCGTTCTTTCATTCTTCGACCACCAATAACCTGTTCATTCTTGTAAGATATTCATCAGTCAAAAACAATCTTTAAGCTATCATACTGATATATTTATTAATATATATATATATTATTAATACGAATCATTAATCACAATAACCTATACTAAACCAATCTGGTCGGTTGTTTCATCCCCTCTGAAAAATATTAGTCAAATGGGATTATTATTCCCAGTATATGGGAAAATAAAAAATGTTCCAAACCACCAACCAGCAATAATAATCAACAATTCCCATTCTTTTCCCCATGAAAATCACCCCGAATTCCACTGCTGGCCTTCAGTGATGACACGCCCACAGGGCTCAAGGAGCAAAGCACCATGCCGACGACCTGGATGTGAGGAAAAGTTGCTGAGAACTGTAATCAATGGATTGGCTTAAGGGAAAATCTACAGGAAACCATGTTTTTTACCATCAAATGTAGGGGTTTCCTGTAAATTTTCCCATCATCCAATTCTATGATGTAAGTAACTGTAAGTTATGAATAAGGAATTTCACCAAGAACGAGCTGAAATTTAATATGATTTAAAATTTAAATAAGTAAGAACAATCAGCAGCCTAGCAGATAGAACTTAGGATTCTGTCAAGAAAGTTAGGACTTGATCAAGGAAATTGAGATTTAAATAGATTTAATGATTTAATCTTAAAAATCCTAGAATGGAAAAAAACAAATCAACAGTGGGATTTGATCGCAAAAACATTGCGCAGGCGGTTGATGGGCCTGGCCCGCTTAACACAGCCATGGTGCGGTTAACGCTTTGGTCCCCTTTGGCCACCATGGCTGCCCGCTGCACCAATGCAGGGAGCGAAGTCGCACCAGTGTCACTGCCTCCGGTGGCACGACGAGACTTGCCGGCTGGGAGAATGGATTGGAGTGAAGTAGGGGGTACCCTCTGGTAAACTAACATAGCTATTGAAAATGACCATAGAAATAGTGGATTTTCCCATTAAACATGGTGATTTTCCATAGTTGTGTTAGTTTACCAGAGGGTAATGAATCAAGCAACCTCGCAACCTCGGCCTAAGACTCCAGTTCTATGAAATCACAAGAAGAGGTGGACCTCCTCACACCTTCAGTTTGTGGAGCGCGCTGTCGCACCTGCAGGAAGGGACCAAAGCCCATGTGAAGTCAAGTCGTCCAGGAAGGCAGGCCTTGATGGGAAGAGCATAGCAAGAGACTGACTCACTGTGTTGATGCACTTCCCATAATAAGCAACTACTATAGGTATATATATATAATTTATTTATTTATTTATTTATTGATTTATTTATTCATTCCGTCATTTATTTATTTATTATTTGTTTATTATTTATTTATTTATTATTGATTTTTTATTTATTTATTGTTTATTTATTATTTATTTATTATTTATTTATTATTTATTGATTATTTATTTATTATTTATTATTTATTTATCATTTATTTAATATTTGTTTATTTATTTATTTATTTATCTATTTATTCAGTATATAAAGATTCTCCAGGGTGCTTCTGGCATGATATATGCGCAGTAACTTCATAATTAAGATGCTTCCAATATTCGAGTCAACATGACCTATGCTCCTGAGCTCCCTACTTAAGGAATGCTTTGACGATGAGTGCAAGGACAAAGCCGCAGGAAGCAACAAAGGCCAGAATTTACAATAATCTACAGTACACAGTCCTGATGTGCGAGTTCTGCATGACACATACACCGTGCTATCCGCTAGCATCCTGTAGAAGAGTCTGTGGCACAGGCACACAGCCACCAACCCTTAACAACGAGGCTGGCCAATTTCAACTGGGCATGTCGCATCATTTTGGACCCGATTTCATCCAGCGACAGCAGGGTTATATTTTTTCAGCAGCAATCAAACCCAACACGACTTTTTTTTTTGGTAATATGTTTTTCAAGATACTTACTTAAATAGCAAATAATAAACAGTGCTAAATAGTCTGTAATTTTTCATTTCCCCTCTCACGTTTTTTTTTTTCTGGTACCCAGTACCTTCCAAGCGACTGAAAGGCCAGGCGTAGATCCCGATGCTTCAGCGGCTCCATGGCGCTGTTGGCTCGCGGAAGGTCTCCGAGTTCCAGCGCGATGGCCGTGTAGAGCCCTGTGCCTCGAGGCTCAGATCCAGCGGCGCCGTAGACTCAACTGGGGATCATCCCAAAAGGGCTTGAAACATGTTGAACATAAAACGTGTTTCAAAGCAGTCAGAGTTGGGAGTTAATTTGGAGCACATGTTTCAGGCCAACTCATTTTTTCAGTGCTGTCACGTGATATAACCGGTTTGACACACCGCTGAACTTTGGATATAACCATAGATACCAAGCGTGTGCGCATATGTGACATGTAGTTACAGTAGCCATATCTGATTCAGTATGGTGAGATATTTCATACTCCACTAGGATCCATTAAGGCTAATCATTGAGGGTCCCTTAAGGATCCAATAGGGATCTGGCAGCAGAAATGCTTGTTGGAAACTTGGCTGTGGCACCTTCCACATCCATCTCCGGCACATTTTCCTCCCAACACTCCAGGGCCAACTTCAAGCGGAATTCCTCTGCCCTGGAGGCCCAAGGCTCCTTCGCCATCTACCCAAGGTCGAGTGAGTTGGAATCATCGGTTTTAACATTTTTAACTAGGCCTTGAATATAAAAATGGCTTGAAAACTACGAGGGCCACCCCAAAAAACATCCCAAAGGCAACCAAGTGCTAAGAAGTGCTAATATTCTTGCAGATCCATTTTTGGGGGTCCATCTGGCAGTGTGTCAAAACCTTGTACCCCTGGTGAACATCAAAATAGCTGGTAAATATGGATGTTCACCCCCCTAAAAATGGTATTAATAGGTATTGATCCATACCCATCTTAGCTTCAGGGAGAACCCTCCAGTCCTCTAACCATCGTGGCAGCAGCTGCGTGACCAAACGGGCCATGAGTCGCTCCGCCTCTTCGGGAACTTCGGGTCTTTCGACGGAGAGAAGCTCCGCCTGCTGAAAGGGGGAAATCCATGGGCATACGAAAATTGGGACAGCAATACACACCTAGATTTGATAACCTGCAAATCTTCTCACATATTTTATCATGTTTTAAATGTTGATAACTGTTGGTATTCATTGCTCCAACTCTGCAGGTCAACCATTTGATTGCGTAAGATTTTCCAATGTCCCTTGGTCTGCAGATCCATTTGGCTGGGAGCTCAGTACTTCACACTCTTCAGCCCCCATGATCCTCCACGTGGTTCCATGATTTTCCCTCATCAAACTGAAATCCTGGAACCTTCAACTTCTCCTCGCTGGGGCATTGGAGAAGGAGCGACGACTCCACCAACTGCCGGGCCAGGCGGTCGAAAGTGCCAGGGTCGATGGTCAGCTGCCGTTTTCGGAGTAGGTGACCCCTGCAGGACATGACCGCTTGAAGCCGCTTGATGAACTTGGAAAAAATCCAGCAATGAAAAATTAACTTAGCCATACTTAGCCAAGGTAGACCCAGTGGTAAATCCAAGGTTTGGTGCGTGCAAAGCTTCTGCTGCTAGCCACGGTGCATGGTGCGCAGGGCGTCGTTGGCCAGCAACGCATTGCAGCGTGCAAGGGAAGCCTTCCTCAGGCCGGTGCCGTGGGCTGGTAGCCACCATAGCCACCACTCACTAATACATGATGGGTTTTTCTGGCAGCAACATCACCAAAACAGTGCACAGGTAACCAGGTAGATGCCACTACCGGTATGCTTTTCCTAGAAAAGAACGCATCAATGGAACCAGGAAAGGGACGCAAAGGGCACATCCGAAACAGTTGGATGTACTTTACCAAGCTGGTGCCAACGGTGAGCACACATATTCATCATACACCTGCATATTTTCTGCTTTACAGCAATTACTATTAATAAATACAGTAATCTATCTATATTATCGAATCCATGTGTATGCGCGCAAATGCTTCAAAAGAGATGAGAACAATCATGTGTGCATGACCATGTGCCCGCTGGTAATCAAACATGGCAACATGGCAACATGGCAATGAAAAAAACACCATTTATAGATGATTTTCCATTTGAATGCCTATGTATCGATTTCAGATTACCATGTCTTATTTCCATATGGTTTCCATATGGTACTCAATAATAAATTAAACCATCCTCCAGTCATCACCATGTTTAATCATGTTTATGGGTGGATATGGGTGGTATGTTTGCTACCCTCTGGTAATTTAACATAGCTATGGAAAATGACAATTTTTAATGGGAAAATCCACTATAAATGGCCATTTTCAATAGCAAACTGTTAGTTTACCAGAGGGTATCCCAAATGGTAAGAGGTTTATGCCAGGCTTTCCCACGACCGGCTGAGTCGCATCAAACCTTTCAGCTTCGCATGATCAGTTCCCTGAGCAGAGACCTAAACAGCCCCCAGGTCTTGCTGGGTGAAACAACCTGTGGTGAAGATTCCCCTCATCCTACGGTTGAAGGATGTTGTTTGGGGAATATTTGAAGAAACTTTTCTAAACCTGAGGCTATCTTGAACCATGGTTGAACCTGTACAATTGTTTCCTTTCACCCATTGATTTCACCAACAAAATGCTGTTGTTTGGGGAAAAAACATATGGAACAACACACCGGAAAAATATCCTGTTCCGTGGTCTTCAAAGAACCACGTGCCAACAAGTGTCGGACTTACGACCCATTAGATAACACCAAGAACTTCCAACCTCTGTTATGATCTTCATCCACCCAAGCACCAACCTCTGGTTACAAGTGGGGTTATGACTCCAAATGCCCAGTCATATGTAGACACCTGGTATCAGGATACATCTCTGTATGAAAAGTGTTCCAAAGCCTATGTTTGTTTGTGCTGGTTGGCTAAGAAAATTCCCAGTTCATAGATGATCATAGACGGTCATCCCCACTAATGTCGTTCGTAAAGCAATATATTGATGGTTTATACCACCCATTATCCATTTATAACATCGACCCTGGATAAGTAAACTAGGCTGTTTAATTGGGAAAGGTGCAATTTATATAATTAAGCATCAGATTGTCACTTTTTGGGGAGTACCTCCCTAATTAATTAATAAACCATGGTCTACTAATCTGGGGTTGGGGATTAGTAAATTTGGGGATGGTGTAGTCTTGCTTTACTAACATCATATCGGATAGATTGGGTAGAATCACCTCCCGCAACCGCCGCCCCACCTCGACACGTTTCGTCGTGGGCGCTGGCCGCATCGTAAATCTATGTCCGAGTCCTCAAGCGTCAAGGGTCACGGCAAAAAAGGGGATGGAGACCTTCAACACCAATCTTTAGGAACAGAATATAGAGATACACATACAATCAAATGATGACATATGATACGTGACTAGATTTTCCATGTGTATGCATATTATATGATATTATACTCAATAAATATTATATATATAGCTATAAATTGGTTTATCCATTGTATCTACCTTATCAAACCTTTCAATGGAAACCCCTGCTGGGGGGGCTCGGAGGGGGTTCCCAGGTTAGACAACCAGAGGGCATCTGGAAATTCAATGCTGCTTGACACCCGAATGTTGTCCTTGAAAACCCATATGTTGGTCGGTGTTCTCCCCATGTTTGCTGCTCATTCCCCTTTGGCCAGGAAAAAAACACATCGGTTTAAGCATGTTTAAGATGGTTTAAGAATGTTTAAGAATGTTTAAGGTATGCCCTTCTTTCTTCAGTCTCCAATTGTAGGCACAAATACCTAGTCTTTGATGATACAAATATATACAAACACCCTTCCAAACAATCAGCGGGATTATCCGTGCGCAAACGATCCGCGGTGATCCTCTAGCAATCTTGGGTTCGGTTCATGTTCAACACCCCCACAACCCTTGGGAATTTCAATCTTCAGTTGCATTTAGTGGCTCTATTCTTTCATTTGTTAGCTCCCTACCTGGCCCTACCCAAGATTCTCATATATCTTCATAGATCTTTATAGCCCTCCAAACAGATGGACACAAGCCTAATTACTAATAGATTAAATAACTATAAATAGATATAGTGATGAGTAATAACATTTAGTAAAGAGATATGTATATATATATATAATATTATCAATTATAATTACCATCTGGTTATGACTAACATAGCCATGGAAAATCACCATTTTATAGCTAGGTAAACCATCTATTTCTATGGGCCATCTATACCATGGCTATGTTAGTCATAACCAGAAGGTATACCATCATATATCCTAATTAATTCCATTAATTCCCATTAAATCACCATTGAATCACCATTAAACCATATTAAACCACTATTGAATCCCATTAATTCCCATTAAATCACCATTGAATCGCCATTAAACCACCATTAAACCACTACTAAATCCCATACCAAACAACCTGATGAATAGCGTCCTGCTGCCAGCACCACCTCGTGCAGCTGAGCGCTGGTGACCCGCGGATGGCCGCTGCGTTTCTTGGAGGCTCGGCCGCAGGGCCAACCTTCGATCTCCCAGGCCTCCCGGCCTTGGGTCATCGGCCGGGTCACAGGGATTCCCGTTGTGTTCCGAAAGGTCAGCAAATGCCGAGATTCTTAAGGGAGTTTTGGGTGGATTTGGATGGATTTGGGCTAAGATTTGGATGAATATCATCCAGGATCTGGCCTTTTGGGATACATACACCTAGGGAATTGGCTTCAATTCGGGTGTTCAATTCAGGTGTTCCTTGCTTAGTCGAGGGATGGAAATATCAACCAACTAGCCCCAGGTATTGGAGTCGACATGTCAACAAATATCACAATCTGCAAACTATTTTATGTGAGGTCCATCTAAGGGACCTTTTCAACCCTTCATTTTCATTTTGGACGCTTCATTTGGGGAAACCCCAGGCCCGAGAAGAGTGATCAGGATTATGTGCAATATGCATACAGGTCAAAAAAAAAACATGTTGTATATACATATGTATATTGTATAATTACTAGTAAGATCTGGTAAGATCTAATAAGCCTATTTATTGTATAAAACTATGCCAATCAATACCAATCATACTAACATACTGCTCAACATTTTGGCAAGCCTACACAGGAATAACATCTCGACCGGAGTTCGGCCCTGCCTTGTGCAGAGAGCCGCCAGCTTGCGCACAGGGCAACAGCCATGCCCCAAGGGCTGCGGCCATAGGGGAACCATCGCAATGGTCGCCTGCGAAGGTTTGAGCGGTTTGAGCCCATCAGGTTGGGAACGGTTGGGGATCACAGCTGAGGTCATCTGAACATGGGAAACTCTATTTTGGGGATGCCCAAGATTCCCCAGGCTAGCTTTCAAGGTCTGCCGCCATGGGGAATTGGATCAGTGGCTGCCACATGCTGCCACAATGATTTCGCAATTTCTATCAAGGTTTGCCCTTGGCTGATGTGGCTCGACCCAGCTACAGACAGTCAAGCCGCCACATCTTAACAAAACAACTTCCAGAAATGCTAGCTTTCAGGGAAGAATGATGGAACCAACATGAACCAACCATACTAAAGAAGTGACTGCGTGTTCTCTGTGCATTCACATGTAGTTCCACTCATCCAAGATTAGCCTTGAAGCAAGGCAAAAAAAATACATTGACAAGCCACGGACTAGCTATGACTGGTGCTTTCAACTCCCTGGAACGATTTTGGTCAATGGCCTGCGCGGTGTTCTCGGTGTGGAAGTGGCAGCGCATGGGTTCAGGGTGGGGCGCCACAAGCTACCAAGCAGGGCGTGGTTCATGGCCCATGGCAAAGGGCTCAAGTGGGAATGGCTCAAAACATGGAGAGCCGGTGGACCGCGAGAACTTCATCGCGTTAAGTGCTCAACACAAGTTGGGGGTCAATGGTTTCAAGACAAATGTGCTACTCTTGTGGTCTGGTGGTTCGGAGTTGACTTCCTGTGCGCCTGGTATTGCGAAATGTGCTAGCGGGAGTTGGAACCTGAGTGCCAAATGGCAGGACCAAATCATCTTGGGTCTGCATTTTCTACTAGAATGTCCAAAAACCCTGACCCTGCAACATGAAATCTTTGGAAGAGATATTGACCTACTCTTGCTCGTAAACAGGCCTGCTGCAATGAACCCAAACGCATCCGTGGATGTGGGGACTGCACTTGCCGGGGTTGATTTGCTTCACGGCCGACCTGGCAAACTAAAACGGTAGCCCACCATTGTTCAAATCATTTGCCTATACTCCAACCTATATGCTCAAGTGTCATCAAACGGCCATCCCATCATTGTGGATTCCTGAAACTGCCATAGGGACCGATAAGGGATGCCCCCCATTGGATGGATTCCAGGGATCTTTCCTACCGAGAACTACTTAGAACCTCAACAAATATCAACAAATGGAATTTTGCCACTTAGAGGCCCCTAGACTAGAAGCATAGAAATGAATTATGATTATGATGAACTTCTTTGGGCCATCCTGGCCAGCCCTCCCCTTTCATTTTCCGCTGCTGTGGCCAGGCATGCTTCCTCGCACACGCAGGACCGCCCCGTCTTGGAGCTGTCGAGCTGCGAAGATCCAAACCATGAAATCGATGAACATCAAAGGCTCCTGGGAGAAACGTGGCCCAAGAAATTGAGAGTGCTAAACAAAAATTGGTCATCCCCGAGCATGTTCAAAGAAATGAATGTCATTACATTATAAAGGCAATAACATGCGTGTTTGGACTATAAATATGTTCCTGTACATATGTGTTTCTGATGATTGCACAATTTCAAACTCATTTTTAGCTCTAATTGATAACAAACTCATCTTCTGACCCTGTTCTGCTCGGTCCTTGTCCTGAGCCCGCAGTCGCGTAGCAAGTGCGCCAGCACATGCTGGCTCGAAACAAATGGTCTTTCCGGTGCAACCAAACAGTGAATTGACATATTCCGATAGTTCCACCCTTAAAGAGTTCGATATTTGATGATATTTGTAGACATGGAAGACATCCCACCCGGCGAAGAGGTTCCGGGAACGGCCATCTCTTCTCAAAAGCTTTGCCAAACAAAGTGCCACCATTTCGCTTGCAAAATTTATCTCAAACCCAAATTTCAAGTACCGACATACTTTCCCATAGAGGTGATTGTCTTGGGTAAGTACCTATACTGAAAAAGCCTCATTCTCTTGACCTTATAATTACTCCCATACCCGCCATTCTTGAAGTACTGTTGGTTTCATGTCCTTGAACATCTTAAACTCTTCGACCCAAGGCTTCCCAGTGGCTTCATGTGGATATGTGGTGAGTCCTAAAAAGTGTGGTAGCCATTGTGGCGGCAGCAACCGAATGGCGTGTTGCAGCAGCAATGCTCCACAGCGCAGCCACTCATAAGGTATGCTCGCGTCGCCAGTTGCACCTGACATCCAACCCTCGCCCTGGGTACCAATAGTGTAAGATGTCATGCAACATGCAACCCTACATAATTAAGCCTAATTACCAATGGGGTTCAATCAATCGATTCTTCCCAGGCAAATGACACAAGCAAAGGCGTATACTCTCAGAACCCCGACTGGCATCTGATTCGGCAAACGATTTAGTGAAATGCAGGAGGAGTTTCTGCCTTCCATGGTTATCGGAGTCCAGTTATCGGAGATGGGTGGAAAGAATGCGCCAATGCAGATATTTATTTATCTTTATTTATATGTATATAATATATATAAATGTGCAGAGCTAAATAAATATTAATAACATATTTAATATCTATATGTGTGTGTATAGAGTTATATACATATAGTATATAAACATACATAGACAATCATGTAACATCATATAGAGCTTCCGAATAACTTTTCTGAGACGTTGGCCAAACGACCGCAATCCATCCTTCTCTGTAGGCCCAAAAGCCATACACAAGACACTTAATTCAGATCAAACTACCGATGCTTCACTTTTGGCGACTCTTGGGAACAGGAAGGCCTTGTCATTGTTCAATGGTATTATTTCTGTTTGCCTGTTTAAGCAATTCACTTTTGTATACTTTTGTCATTCATTCATCTTTTTTCTTTTCGAAGTCTGTTCGTTTGTCCTCACATCTTTCCCGCAGCTGCAGCATGAATTCCGTCAAACACATCGAACTCCTCTGGATCTACCTGAAACATATGTTGTTCTATGTTCTATTGGTTGCTTCATCGGCTTCATAGAGTACCCATTTCCTTGAGCATCCCATACCATAATGTAACACCCCCCATTTTTGGGTCAAACTCCACTTTTTGCCCTGTTTCATTCCAAAACCACAGGCACTGGAAGGAGATCTCAACCACAGTAGGAACAATTCCTCAGTCCCGGCAGCTCTGGAAGTGATGCTGATATGATCCCCAATTACATCAAGAGGTTTTTGCAGAGGCATCTATGCGACATGCTTTTATAAGAAGGGCAGTTGGAATGTGCCGAAGTTCGTTGAATACTGATGGCATGGCTATTAGGAAAAGAAGTACGACCTGGCGTTAGAGAATAAGTTCTCCTATGTTCCCTTGAACGGCAGGAAGCCAGAAATTGGATTCTTTTTTCTGGAAAAAATGCCCGTTAATTACTTAGATTCCAATTCCAAGCCTTGAAATTTCAGGTCTGATCAACGACCAGTAGAGGAGGAGCTTCTGCCGGAGATCTCGATGAAACATTGCAATGGAAAATCCACCATTTACAAATGATATTCCCGTTAAACCTGAATTCATAGTGGATTTCCCATTGCCATCTTTGATTACCAAAGGGTAAGCCTTTTGAGGTTGAGACGTCCTCACTTTGGTTTAACCATGTGGCTACTTCAATATCGTGAATTGCGTTTGGTTGGATGCTTGGGCAGAAGGTAAAGCAGCCATGGCTGGTCACATGTGCCGGGGGGGTGGGGCGGGGTGCTTTTGCCTAGGCTCTGGTCATTGGGTAGCGGGAATGGGCTACCCTCTAATTATTTAACAGTTTGCTATGGAAAATGTGCCATTTATAATGATGACCTATCTAAAACATGTTGATTTTCCATAGCAATGTTACCAGAGGGTAAGCAAACTTCGTGGTACAAGTGATTCAAATCTACAAAAATTATCAATGTTCATCATCACTCAGATATGGGTCAAAAGTAGGAAGCCATAGCAACATAGCAACCCACCAGTCCCCAGTCTGGCTCCAGCATTTCCAAGGGGCCAACTCCGGACCATAGCCTCAGCGGATGCGCAACTCCAATTCCAATCAAATTCATCTAGCGCCTCGAAGGTTCAGATGTGCGCTGAAAATGATGCTCTTTAAGAGCAGCTTATTCCAGTTTTCTGGAATTCATGACTTAAACATCTAAAATCATCTAAAGCATTCCAAAACTCACTTCTTCTTGTATTGAAGGCCACCCTTGAAGTCTGAAGCATGTTCGTGAACTTTCCAGCGGAATCCTCTCACGTCCAGGAACCAATGTGGCTGGCCAAGTAAAACTCCCACCTCAGACTCAGTCATCAGTGGTCGGTCACGGGGGCAAAAATATGTCTCTTCGCCAATATCTGTATAAAAGTATGCAAATCCGTATCTTTCTGACACGACATGACACTAATGAAATCAAGGTAGGTAGCCCCAGCATATCTGGCAACAGAAATGGTACATCCATTTTCCCACAAAATGCATCCGGGTGAGCTTAAAGAGTTGGCAAATGGATGCTCACCCCCAGAATATGATAGGTCCAATATAGGTCCTAGGTGTTGACCCACCCCAAATCCCCAATCTGAACAGAGATAACAGGATATAACCGATGATGAACCAATCCCTGCCTTGGGGGTAACCACTTGTTCCAGGTGGCACTAGTGGGACTGGGGTTGTTCAGAAAAAACCCAACTGATGAAGTTGGTTCACCATGGTTATAGCATGTAATAGCAACCCCAAGAAAGATAGAAAAGGTTCAATTCATCACTATTTCAGAACCATTTCAGGGGTTGCTATGCCCTCCAGCAATCATGGCAATGAAAAACCCGTCGTTTATCAATGATGTTCCCATTCAAAACTCCTTCAAATATGATTTTCATAAGCCATTTCCATATTTTCCATGCATTTCCATGGGGTTTCCATGGGATTTCCATGTTTCATCGCTAGGTCACCCAATTTTTTTCCCGGCACGAGGCGCTCCCTGAGCAACTCCGCCACCAGGGCTTGGGGCATCCCCGGCATCGGCATCGGCACCGGACGCCGGTCCAAAGCACCACCCTGGAGCCACAGCGACAGCGAGAGGTTCTCCGCACACAGCGACTCCACCTTGGCGAATGTGGACCAAAAAAAAAGTGTGTAGAATAAATATCTGTAAAATCATGTTAATATAGTCGTTATATATATATTTATATATATGTATATATGTATATATATACTATCTCTGTGATCAATCATATATGTATATTTTGTATATATATAATATATAATAATATTCATTTAATTGTGATATAAGATATACATTTAATATCATTTAATTATACACAGTGTTTAACGTGCATCTGCATATCTATCATTATCTATCCACATGATTCCTACGGTCCTCGAAGGTGGATGCTTTAAATTATGTCTAGTCTAGATCTACATGTCTTTTATATATCCTACTCAAAGGTGGCCATCAAAATCAATCAAATATCCAAATATCCCCGATAAATCGAGGTTTTCATCATCTATAAATTGAGGTGAAATTTCCATTGCCACCTTTGATTACCGGAGGATTATCCTCATCTTGCATCTCTTTCCCCGTGTTAAAAAAAAAAAACAACAACAACTAAATCCATGTCCATCCGTGTCCCACGTATCATTCTCCCATGTTTACCTCGTGGCTTTTCCAACATCCAACCTGCCGGGTTCATCGAGTCGCATGGTGCCACCACATCCTCGGGCGGGGACGGAGGGGGATCCCACGGGTTTCAACATGGTCTAAGAGTCCAATGACTTGGATTTGGGGCCCCAATGACTTAGGAAACCTATGGAAACCTGGAAACCTCCATACCTTAAAACACAAAACCGTGGATTCACTGTGGATCTGAACCCGCATCAATAAAGATGGTTGGTTTCATGATATGACTGGCATCCCGAGCCAAGGATCTGCGGCAGGAAAAGGCAATCCTCAGAGGCGTTGGGACATGCTTTTGCCAAAGTTTCCTGGAAGATCCTGGAAACTAATCATTCCAGGAAACTTTTCATAGCTAAATATAGCTAATCTCCACGCATTAAACCCTTTCCCTACAAGAAGCCTTCCATATATTTCTACCTCACCAATCGTCACCAGGCAAATGCCCACACATGCCCACACATTCGGCCCTGTGTGTGTGTGTGCGCATGTAAGACTCCCAATTCATCTGAAAGCACCTTAAGAAACACAAGCACCTGATCCTGGACAAGAATCTTGGCCCCGCTTTTTTTTTTTTGTGCGGAATCCTTCATGAAAGGTTGCCCAAGGTTTCAATTGGTGAAACAACGCATTGGAATCAGAAATGGCATGAAATGGCATAGTCCGAAAATCGGTCCGAGGCAAAACTTCGTTTGTGGGACAAATCCATAATCCGATCTTGGAAAAACACCAGGGCGAGAACAAAAAAAAAAAACAGGGGCCCCTGTGATTTTTATTCGCTGTAGAATTGAGCCATGGAGCTCCTGCTTCCACGATGACCTCGATACCTTGTCCATGCGCCAAATGCGACTGCTTGGGGAACGTCTGATCCAAAGGTGCACGGGCACAACGGTCGCGTGGATGTGCAATTGGGAATGGCAGCAACGCACCAGCTCCCACCAAAGGTGGAAAAAGGATGAACCTTCACAATGGCACGGAATCAGAAACTGCGAACAGTCACCAGCTGAAAGTTCTTCCAGCAACAATGGTAATAACCCCACAGGCAAGTTATGGCGGCCTTCCGAGAGAGCCGCTGCCCACCATCCCATGTTCGCGCCTTTTGGTGCCTTGAAGTTGAAAGAAGAGGTTTTGACTTTGATCCTTACAGGATGGCATCCTGGCTAGCTCTGATGACACCATGCCAATGGTGACCATTACAACCATAAAAGACCACATGGGTCTGTCTGAACATGTCTGAACAAAAGGGAGGAACCGCGAGTGTCATGGTGCCCGATTATGGTCTTAAACCAACAAAAAAAAAACACGATCAATCATGATCACTTCTCTTCATCCTAAGATTGCCATTTATCGGTCATTATCTCCATGTTCAAAACCACCTGACTGAGCCACAGTTCCAACCCATCCCATCGCGCCCGGCATGACGGCCATGCGTCGTAATGGCAGGCCGTCACGGTGCCACCCACGCCACAAAAGAGCTGCAGCTTCTTCAGACTGCCCAGGTCACCCAACTCCGAGATCTTCCTGGAAAGGCAGCTAGAAATCCTCCTCTCTCTCTCTCTGGCATCATTTTTGTTGGGAAAAAACGCCATGAACCTTGATCAGAGTGGCGCCCAAGACCCCAAATATCCCAAATGGTATAACTTTGTAACAGTATAAACAAATAAAGAAGTACACTATGGTCAACTCACTAATCTCCCTCCTTGCGGCTATCAATTAGCTGTTGGAGCAACCCTGCTGTTGGGACAGCCGTGGCATGCCGTGGCACTTGAGGATGTCCCAATCCATGGCATCAAGTTCCTCACGCAGCCTGCACAAAGGTTGCATCTAACGGCTTGGGAAGCACTCAGCGGTATGCTGAAGTCTTTTGGATGAGAAAACCATAAATTGGGTGCGGGTAAACCGGGTAAACATAAACCATAAATCAGGCAAGGCTTTGATAATCAGGCTCAGCAAAGGTTGCCAGCTGTAGATTAAACTATGATTAAACTCAAGGATGAAATTCTATTGCAGGATGTAAGGAATGTCCTGACGAATCCTTGTCACCGCCTGAAAATGCTTTGATCATTGCATGTTTATGATCGCAAGTGACCCGAAGCGGCCCTTGTTGATGATATGCACCCATCCCCAGTGAATTTGCACACATCCCCGAATTTGGGACAGAACCCCCCACCAATCAGCCGTCCGAAAATTCTATAAAATCACCATCAAATCACCATCCATCTAACAGCCTTTCACTTCACCATACTTCAACCCCTCCACATCTCCAGTCCCAATCCTCTCTGCCAATGCGCTGCGTTGGATGATCCCCTGCTTCGACTGCAGCAGCACCAGCCACAGGTAGAGCCCAGGGCCTTCCTGACGTCCTGCCGCCAGGAAGTCCGCCAGGGACATGGCGTCTGCCAGCTGATGCTGAGCATTGCGATCCGTAAAACAGGCGTCCTTAGACCTGGGAGATGGGCGTTTAAAAATCATTGGGGCGTTATAAACACCATTGAGATCCATAGTAGATGTATCAGGTATATCTATACCCGAAATATCCAGAAATACTTCACCTACTGATATCCGACAACTTGGCTTAACAATGGGGTGTCGCCTCAAGTGGGAGATCGTTTTCCCCATCGTTTTCCCCGTGCCGGAAACGGGTGTGTCCGTTTCACGCGGCAAGCTGCTCATCAGCGTAATGGAAAGTGTATCCACCATCTCCAGTTCCCAAACGGACTCCATCCACCACCACATCTCCACCTGGTGGTGGAAATCCAACCAGGCCCAGGATTTTGCAGGATTTTGATGGAAAAAAAATGGGATATTTGGGGTACACCCTGAAAAAATCCAACCAGGGGAATTCTAGAATCTATATGAATCTATACTTATTAGCTCTTGTTAGTGTTCAAGTGTTATGTTTCTTATGGTTTTTCCATGTTTTTCCTCTTCAATCTGGGCTATTTTTAAAATCCAACCATTCAAATCTACAACATCGATTGAACAACATCACCTAAGATTCTAAGATAGAATAACCATGAATAATATACGCCACAAATGGCTGATGATTCTCCATCAAACCGGGCATGGCTATGGCAAGGTATGACAAGGTATGGCAAGGTGTAGCGTGGGAAGCCGGGCGAACCTCGTTGAGAGAGATGTTCAAACGTCCAATTGCCGGGGAAACAGCGCCGCGCCAAATGCTTCAGCAGCGCAGGCCGCCTGCAGCTTGGGTGTTGATTGACCTTTGCCTTGAACGCCCTAAAATCCTGAAAACCTGATGGATAGGATCACCTCTGGCAAGTTGGAAGAAACTGGAATCTAGAATTTTCCAGCATGTATCCAGATAATTCCAGATATGCCAGGGATCAGATTCGCACAGTTCCACTAATAGTTTCACTATCGTTTTTTGGGATTCTTTTTCCAGGAATCCAGATGGAACCAAGGCAGCCAAGGCACTGCGAACTTGGCTTCAAGACATCTTCCAGCTGTTTCCTCAAGTGGGGCTGGTTCTTGAAATGGGGCTTGGCCCGCTCAACGTGAGAAAGACATGGATATTAATATATGATATAATATGATAATGATATATGCTTTCCCACATAATCCGAAAGTCATTAATAAATCAACACTTATTTGTACTAAATCATGAAACACCGGCAAAAAGATTGCTAGCAAGAGTGAGTTTCATTTCTTCCTCGCTGGTGCTGTCAATCACGTCACAGCCCTTGCCCAAGAAAACCTCCTTGGCTGCGAGGGCTTCCCAAACGTGCCCAAACTTAGAAGAGCTACGCAGCAACTGCATGCATCTGGGTATAAATTATAGTATTACTAACCTGAAATCAGGCTATATTATGCTATATTGATCTATAATTATTGGGATAATTATTCTTACTAACCATCATTCCAGTGAGGTCGCAGTGAGGTCGTTACAATTTATCTGGGTAAATTATAATATTTCACTAACCTGAATTAAGGCCATTTGGGGATGATTTCCCTTACTAACCATGATTCCAGTGAGGTCGCAGTGAGGTCGTTATAATTTACCCAGAATTTATCCAGCGTAACATGGCATAACGGGAACTCACCTGCCAAAGGGTGATGTTCCGATGCTGGGACCCTGGGACCCTGGGAGCTCAATGCCTTGGATCCATGCTATCTTTCCCAACCCTAAATGTTAAGTGGTAACCTGGTATTTCCCCTTTTGTTGGATTTTGTTGGATTTTAAATGGTTAAATTCCAAATTCTTGTTGGCTGAATGAAGGCCCAATGAAACCAATCCCCTTTGTTGGCTAGATATTGGTGTTTTGGCTACAGTAAACCTTGCCTTTTTCCTGGTTGGATCGTGTTATAAGATGTTATAAGTTGATGAACATCCAGTCGCATCCATTTGCCACCCTAGCTATTTTCGTAGCATAGCGCCAGGGTGTTGACCCAGTATCTGGTATTGCCACCCATACAATGCGTGGCAAACCTGAATCAAACGACATGGGCCATGTATACCATGGCAAACTGTTAGTTTCATCATTGCAGGATATCAGGATATCCCCATGATGTATATGTAGACGCAGCAGTAATTCATAATTATATGCACCAGTCAATAGTACCACTCTTAGTTACTGCTTCGTAATACCCGCCACCAGTGCTTGGGGTTACGGAGCGTGCGCGTGGCTGCTGTCATATAGTGTGTTATATTCCCATTCTGGTTGGTTTGATGATGTTGGCTGGTTAAAATCTCCTTCAAAAACCACCCAAAAAATCGCAATTTCTGCCAGGCTTCCGCCACTTTGGGCTTTGGATACTCTGACTGCTGCGCTCCACGACAGGTCGTGCGCACCGTGTTGCTGCGCGGCAGCACCGGAGCGTGGGGAGGGGGCGCCAGGTGTAGCAAGGACGCGGGAAAGCGGTCCTAAGTGGTGGCATTGGCCATGGAATGTAGCCAAATCACCAGCAAATACTATCCGCCGACCCCGGCAGACGCAAGGGGGAGCGCGCCAGGGAATAATACTTTTGACTCTTGTTTCGGACTACTACTACTACTACTATTACTACTACTACTACTACTACTACTATTTAAAGGTAGCCAAACTTCATATTCATAGCAGCAGCAAGAGGAAAAAACCGCCAAAATCATCATTTTCTATGGATTTCAGAAGTTACGTTAGGCAT
>Ga0126342_10005647_pt1 | contig 21918 bp, 30 predicted proteins | sample Cyp1metagenome_FD_92528 | JGI IMG/M metagenome (GOLD analysis project Ga0126342, IMG submission 92528) | Coral microbial communities from Lord Howe Island, Old Settlement Bay, Australia - Cyphastrea 1 metagenome | ecosystem: Host-associated > Invertebrates > Cnidaria > Coral ... | reverse complement strand
CAAATTCAGTCATCCAAACTGATCGGAAGAGCATTTTATATTGTAAATTACAGGTGATTGTGACTCTCCTGGAAACAACCAATCAAAACGCTCGCGCGGTTTCCCTTCCGCCGGGATGTTTATGATTCAGTCCAAGGCCTACGTGGAACTGTGAAATGCAATGCGATCCCAACATGATGTATGCCTGGTGCCCAAGAACAAGTTCTGTCGTGGTGGTAGGCGTGGAATTTTGAAACAAATCTGTAGGTCATGAATGCTAATCCGTCCTGATGCAAATCTGATGCTGAGTACCGCTTTGGAATGACAAGAGGATTTCCAGAAATGCTTGCAGATGGTCTTTCTGAGCATTTGCTTGGCCATTTTTCCCGTTGCCTGCGGACAACGTACGAGGTGCCACATATGGAGCCAGTCAAAGAGCCCAATGGGATTGGCCTGGGGGCTGGCAGAGGCTTTGACAGACTGATATCTCAAGATATCTCAAGAGCATCTTTCCGATAAATTAGATTTTCTCCTGATTTCTCCTGAATCTTTTCTTCTCTACGGAGTTTGCTACGGCGTTGATGCGGTTTTCAATGATTTTCTCCGCTTGAGTTGCTCAAAAATAAATGCAACGCTTGCCAAGATGGCAGCACCAAGGGAGTCCCAATGATGTGTGATGCCGCTTCGAGCAGCTTTATGGCGCAGTGCGGCAGCTCAACCCACACCATGTCTTTAGGTTCGCAGGAGAAAAGAAACCTCATAAAGTGTTCAGAAACTATTCAAGAAGATGCAGATACTGAACAAATTCCAGTCTCTCATGCACTTAGATTTCAAACTTATTCAAATATAAAAAGATGGAAACTTCACGATGCCTGGTGCTTCAAGACTTCATGTTCAAGATTGTTCAAAGAGTGCGAATCCATGCTTCCAACGAAGGCCAATGATGAACGTTGCCCCAGAGACTCCGCTCCGTGGACGTCAGATGCCAATGGATGACGGTGAGACGCCACCGCCCGTATGCCCATTTTGGACCCAGGCAACCCAGGCAGCAAATTTTGGGTCTGCCGGTAGCGCAGGTAGGAGAAGCGAGTCCGATAGAGCAGGACTCTCGAACTATCTCGAACTTGTGCCCTCAGATGGGATTTCTTTGGATATATATATATATATATGGATATATGATTATATGACATATGTATGCATTTGCATTTGTGTACCCGCATGAATCTGTATGAGGCAATCGTTTGATTTGTCATTTCATGGTACTGCCTTTGGCTGGGAGCATGGACACACCGACATCCCACCAGGTCGAGATCCTTTGCCAAACGAGTTCCTGTTATTTCCTTTTCATGGGACACATGGGATCAGATCGAAATGCTGTCACGCTTTGATGGCGGTGCAGGCAAATTCTGAGAACAATTTCGTCCCGTTTCAGATGCTTGGTGCATACCTTTTGTATCAGATGCCTAAGTTGTTTGCTTTATTGACTTTGTTGAGTATATTGAGTAGAGTCTGATTAGATTTATTTTGAGTCAAATGGTTTCAACAGATCAAACACATTGTGCAAACGCTGCCACAAAGGGTAAAGCCTGGCTTGGTATAGAATCATAGAAGTGTGGTGGTGGAGACAACATCTTCCTTTGTTCGTCCAAAGGAAAGCAGTGCTTGGAGCAGTCACGGAGGAGTCTGAAGCTGAGAGTCAAGCTGCTCCACCGCTCAGACCGAGAGCGACACTATCGCAACGTATCTTCTCGCTGTAAAGGTATGGAGTGTGAACAAGGATATGTGAGGCTAGGGTATCTACCCTGCAACCCTGCACATTTCAATGTTGCTTAGGTGTGAGCGTGGAACGAAGCTCACATACGAGGTTTTGGGAAGCGGTGGGAAGGTGCCATGATTGCCTAGACATACTGTAGGGCGTCGAGGAAATTTGCCGAAGGAACCTGAAAGTGTGTGTATGGGTGTTAATAGCAACGCGGAAGGCGAGGGTTGTATTTCTCCATAAAGCAGCCCGTGCAGTCAATATCATTATCTGTACTGTATGTTATTTCACTGCACAGATACACGCTCTTTGCGATGTCTTCCCCATAGAAGAAAGCTACAGAGATTTTGATTTCTTATAGAATCAGGGGGTGAGCTGAATTTTCTGGGCAGGCAGTTTTCAAGCTCATCTCCCAACATGGTCTCCCAGTATGCCGAAAGAAAATGTCCTAGCTGACTGTTGGTGTATGGGTTCTCTGCTGGCGTAATTTGTTGAAGCACTTGGAAGATATAATCCAAGATATGCAAGGTATGCAAGATATCCAAAATATCCAAGGCATACAAGATATCCAAGATATGCAGGATATCCAAGATGTGCAAGATGTGCAAGACCGTTGCTTACACTCTAGCGGGTTGTTCAGAGCAGGCTGCTTTCTCACAGGACGCAATGTCGCCATGCTCTGGAAATCGCGGACAGCACTTGAGCGTCCCCAAGGACTGTTGGAACAGTTATCACAGACTTCAACGTTTGTGGCCATTGTCAAACCTTACGAAAGAATGGCGACCTTTTATCCTTGTGTTGTCTATAAGTGTCTAAGGAACATGGATGGTTTCACCTTTCTCATTACAACCCTCATCTGATGACGTGCTTTCTGAAGAATCCATGCGTTTATCCCTCTTCTGAAACACACTTGAAAGGCAGAAAAGAATTTGGGACAAAGATATCTCAGAGAGCAACCGAGCAGTGTAAACTGTAAACCGAGTCTCATCAAGTGGATCCGCTAGAGTGCTGCAATGTGTCGTTAGCAGATGACATCAGATGTATTCTGGTCTCTTCGCGACAACGGCCCGCACTGGAAGTGTTTGTTTTGGCGTTTTTTGACTGAAAAAAAATTGAACACGGCCAAAAGTTGCTCTATAAGCTTATTTTTAGCTGTGCTCTTTTTTTGATATTTCTTTTCAGTAGGCTGATATTGCATTGAATTGAACAGGTAAAAGTATAGCATATGGTGAGCAAATTGCACATGTTGAGCCAAAATTGGCCATGTGCGGGCTACATTGAGCCGATGTTGGACCACTTGCACCCATGTTGAGCCGACGTTACCCTAGATTGGCCCCATGTTACCCCATGTAAACTTAATAGCTATTGATGCTATTGCAATTGCTTCCGGATTATGCGACACAAAAAACGTTTCGACACCTTTGGGGCGGGTTTTGCAGGTCACCAGATGTCACCAGCCTCGCTGAACAGGAACCGATGCCGCCCATGACACCACCGCGTGACACCCGGCGTGTCCAAGCCTTGGTGGCTCTCCTGGCTCTCGTGATGTTTCGATTGGGACAGTGGGGGACACAGACTTGACACCACTCAGGGGACGAGGGGACGAGATGCTCTGGATCGAACTGAGGCCGCAGTCAGTCCATCTTCTGTGATTCAAACGCCAAAGCCTGGCTGGGTTCCCTGGGTCACCCGCGGTCAACTTGGTGCACATTTGCGTTGGTCATGTGTCAAACTGGGTCAGAGTGTGTCAGAAGGATGAAGAACATCATGACATATCAAGAACATCAAGAAAGCATTTACGTTTTGCATGACATTGCTCATTCCCTAGCTTGCTAAACTTGGTCTACGCATTGTACTGGAGCTCCTGTGCGTCTTCGCAGCCTTGCCAAGCATTTTCTGTGCCAGTCTCCAGCTAGTTCAATCAATGACATCATCTGTTTCCAGTCAAGGAATGATGTTCTGCATCTTTACATTCGGCCTGCAGGATCTGTCAGTAACCTTAAGTTGGTACAAAGCAGTGAGGTTGGGTTGTGGAGACTCCTTCTCCAAACAGTTGGCTGTCTCGCAATTTCGCACGGGCTGCCAGTGGTGCAGTGGGTCGTGGCAGCGTTCATGTAAAAGTTTGTAGGAAGAGTGTAGAGACTGTAGAGAACAGGAAATTCTCCAATAGATGACATTTTGATACATTTTGCATTTTTCGCAGCAAGAACCGCCCGAGAACATCCTGACTGAATGGTCCATAGTGCATGAATGGTACCCTTGTCTCATACCTGTCATACCTGTCATACCTGTCATCAATGTAAATCAATGAATAGCTTTTGGCATCGGCCTCACTTCCATCCCACGTGAATCAGCTGCAATTTGCGGCGCTACATTGGGCTCAAGCGGCCAAGAGTTACCATCCACATTGTCTCCGCACAGGCTGAAGGTGGGATACCGGGAGTCTCTGATTTTATGTTTATTTATGTTTATATTGTAGGATTCATGTATGATTTACGCATGATTGATATGATTATAGGTCATGCACACTATTTGACTCTGTCATGTATCACTTTGACTCAGATGTGCTCCTGAGAACTGAGAAGCATCAATTTCATCCTGTTTTGGGAGAGTATCTTGAGCTACAGCCCTGTAGCCCGGCTGCTATGAATGTGCTGCTATGAATGTGCTGACCAATCCCGTAATCCAAAAAGGCGTTTCCAAAACGGTGCTGCAGCTTGTCCGTTACCGTCAGGAATGGTGACGTCAGGAATCATTCCTCAAGTTTCCGGCCATGTGTGGTTTTAACGGCTCAGGCCATGACGGAGAAGCTCTTTGAAACGCTGAAAGGCAGCGCCCAAGACCTGAAATCCACGCATCTTCGCGAACTGCTGAAGGATGAAGCCAGGCGCTGATGGTAGAACCATGTAGAATCATCTTGCCCAGACCTTGCCCAGACCTTGCCAAGACCTTCGGGTGAAAGTCACGTCACATTATGAATAACGACTGTAGGCAAACATTCAGGAACTCAACTTGATGTCAATAACATATTTCCAAATATATTTCCACAGTTTCTTTAACCAGCAGAGTTAGAACGGATCATGTTAGACATCCCAAGATGACTGCAAAGACAAGGGGGTACAGCTGTCAAACACCTGAGGTATTGGCTTCAACATGTACGAAATCGTATATACTCAGGACATAGATGTAATGTCAGTAATGTCATGTAGTTATGTAATATCCTGATATATCCATGATTATCCTGTTAAGTTTTATTTGTTTGAACCCCGGGCTGCCTTACAGTGCTTCAAGGTGCGATGGGATGATGGTCGAGGCTGAAGGCATTTGCCTGGACTATTGCCGACAGAAGGTCACCAAGGAGATTTGATTTTAGTAACCCAAGGCAAACCAAAAGAGCAACACACACACATGTTTGTATATATATATAATATATATATATATATATAATTTCTATATTATATATATATACATAGATTGATACATTAATATATAGTACGCTTGCATACCTGTATATGTGTACTTTAGCATCAGTGTGTTTTCAGCTGTTCAGTTTAGAACACCGGTGGGATGCTCGCCAATAGTGACCTTCGGATATGAAGCCTCTAGGAGCATCAGCAACTCTTGCAGGTAGACCCAGCATAGTTGAACATAATGTCTGTCAAGAACTCCGATTTCATTATATGTTTGTGATACCAGACTCCCAGACTTTGAAATGTCCCCAAAAGGGCCTTCTTGGTTTGCCAAAAACAGAGCTTCCTGGGGAGTTGCACCAGTTCGAGGAGTGCATGTCCCAACTCTTCGATCTAGCCAAGGTGCCTCGACAAACAACACTCAATGCGACACTTGGGGCGGTGTCATCTCGTCATGACTCTCACCACTGCCACTATCACATACTATTACTATCCGGTTACTATCCAGTTACTATCCAGTTACACTCCTGTCTGGACTAAAATAATTAACGATAACACTTCGTTCCAGACTAGCCATGCCCAGCCACCTGTGTCATGAAGCGGTCCCTTAAAGCCGATCAGGCAGCAGGTGTTGACGACAAGAAGAAAGCCCTCTTTGCTGGGGCAACTTCGCCAAAGATGACTAAAGATGTTTCACTGATTTTCACTGAACCATTATGTGATTGAGCAAAGACCAGTCTGTCTAGAGCTCAAACCATGCTTGAAAGCATTCTCAAGCTGCAATTTCTCCCGTAGAGTCGTAGAGATTTTTCACATCGCATGGCCAAGGAGAAGATCAATGAGACCGAGGGTCGGGCTGTTCTGCATGTTGCCTTACGGGCTCCGAAAGAGGAATTCTCCATGGGCCAATGCTGGGGTGGAAATGACATTTGCCGATTTGCCAAAACCTTGGCTCCCGAAGTAGATTTGCAATTGGAGCTGTTCCTATTTGGTGAAGTGTCTCAGGTATCTTGTGCAGTTCTTCATACACGCATCTTTGACCTTTTGGTGTCGAAAAACAAGGAATATTTGCTTTCTTATGCAAGATCCCAGCAACTCAAGGCTTCGCCACTCCGAGTTTCGAGAGCTCTTCTTAGGTTTCAAGACTATACTCAGAAGGCTTTTAAGGACATGCAGCTCAGTTTAAAAGTTTAACAACCTGGCTGGCTTTTGACATTTTTTAATTTACCTCGTTCAGGAGGTGATCAATGTGGATGGCAAGAATGTGGTTCCAGATGTGCATTCGGTGCTGGATGCCATCAAGGCTGGCAGGACATGGTCACATTGTGCACACTGGAAACTTCACAATGCCATTGCTATGTTGCGCACTATGGGCCAATTGATGAAATGGCTTGCCTGACTTTGTGAGCTGTTTTTTGATTTTCAGCCAGATCCAGCTGGCAATTTGCCACCATGTAAGGCATTTTGCGACAAGGTGCGCAGTGGCAGTTTTGTGGGGTACACTGGCAAGAAGCTCACAGATGTCTTGTGCATTGGATGCTTGACCTGCATAAAATCCTTGGGTGTCTCTAAAATCCCAAAAGCAGGTTGAGCCTTGCTATGGCAAATGGAAAGAACATGACGTATGTATTGCATTGACGGATGTACATGCATGTATGCAAACATCTAAATATGTAAATACATAATAAACATGTAAATATGTATTACAATGTAAACATGCATTCATGCATACATGCATACATATGTGTTTGTATGTACCCAATATCCCTATATTTGTACATTTCTGTATTTGTATAATGTTTGAAGGTAGATGCCTTACGAGTCAGTACCTTGAGAAAGGATCAACAGGTCCATGAGTCGTCCATGTGTGAGGTCTCCCAAGAGCGGTAGGCCCCCGTAGGCATTACTGGGTTTCCCAAGTGATACGTTGTAATGCCTCCTTGTCAAGTCTCACTCAGCGCTAGAGATATCTGAGTTGACATTGAGACGCCCCCAAGGAATCGGAGGTTCCTACCTGGGTGTTGAATTTGTTCATGAAGCACTCCGAAACTTGGCTTGCAAGTGGCTTTATCCGTGTGTCAACGTCAACCTCCAAAGTAGCTTGTGGAAAAAGAAAGGGACAGTGTCAGTGGTTGCCTGTTTTGGAGGTCTTTGATGCAAGATGACAAACTGCGTGTTTCAGCCCCTTTTAAGTGAGATTGTGAGACTGAATGTTATTTTGCTTTCTTTTTCAAACCCGTTTCGTGGGGAACTTGGTCCTTTGAGCCTATTCAGCGTCCACCCTGACTGCCCTGGGATAGCCAATATAGACTTCCATGTGTCTGATGATTATGCTGAAAGAATTTATGCAACCCTTTGGGACAGGTGTCATGCACAAAAGTTATCTCAAGCTGCCCCGTTTCGCCCCGTTTGGCCCTGTTTGGGCTTCTGGGCGAGCCCCGTTTCGCAGGCACTGATCCAGCTGCGTCTTCCGCAGCAGAGGGTCGGTCGCTGCGGTTCTTGGCCAATGTGGATCCGATCGACGTTAAGCGCGCATTGCAGCTTCGATGAACCGATGTCAAGATTCCACGGGTGGAAATGCTGTGGATCCAGGGGGGAAGGATATTGAACGCTATTGAGAGTTTGTGTGATTTGTCATCATCTCATATCATCTCCATCAAGACCTGTGGGTGACCAGGGAAATTCCCCAAAAATGGCCTTGCATGATTCGGGGCATGGCTTGCGCAAGCATTTCCCGGGTGGGAGGACTTGTCCTGCAGTCCTTCCCTTTCATGCTGTGCCTTCTAAGGCCACTTTTTGGATATTCTGTAGGCCTTACGTAGATTATACTTGTGTTTGGTACATCCAATTTGGGTTTCTGAAATGCCCCCCTCACATGTCTGACAGACTTCGCAGTGGATTGACGACAGCGAAGCCCCCTGTCCACTGGCATCCGATTTCTCCACATCACAGACGGACTACTGCTTCTCACTAGCCAAAACCTTCGCACCTTTCATCCACTACAAACCATCACTTCCCTCAAGTCTTGTCAGACTTCAAGACGACTTTCTCATATGACTCATATGACTGGCTGCCACTGCCCCATGAGATGGGTGATGTCATGGGCAGCAGTGAACCCTTCGGATTTCGTGTGGCTCGAGGACTGGACTCAAAGCTGAGACGACTTTAGTGGTAGTCATCTCCAAGACCTTCACCACAGCCCCTTGGACTTCTTGGACCTTAAGCCTTTGCATTGGCCTTGGCTGCCTTGGCTGCCGTGGCTGCCTTGGCTGCCTTGGCTCAATTGTACACCACCATTGTTCGCCCAGGAAAACTATGCATTGATTATAGTCTGGTTATATAATTTGTATTCATTTGCAATGAGTTCTACTGTGAAAATTAATGAAAACAATTTCTTGGTTTCCAGCGCCAAGTAAATTATCGAGTTGAGCTCAGTGCAGCAGTCTGTAGCACACGTTGGTTTTTAATGCTCACGGCCCCGAAGCCTGCAGGCAGAGACGATGCTGAATGCACGCACTGTGAAGGACTGGCTTTTGAAGGAGCTCGTTCCCGCAGGGGTCGGCCCAAACATGCCATGGTCAAAAATTGGGGATGGGCATCAATCCACAACCCACTGGATTCCCATGGGATGGATGACCATAAACATCCATAAACCATATACCGCACACCGTATTTTGACGGCACATGTGGCTTTGGAAAGGATGAAAAAGGATAAAAAGACACACATGCAAAGAAGCATTGTTTCTGTTTGGCATCTTACACTGCTTGACAATGTGTTCAGCAATGTTAAGGCTTGTTCCCAACAGCGAATCTGTTGGGTTTCAATCTCTGGGGCCGGGGACTGGTGACATGAAAATGCACGCCCTGAAAAACCGGAACAGTCCTGGAACCTTTCGCTGTTGGGTTTCAAAGCTGGGCTAATTCGAGGAGGTATGCAGTGCAAACTTGTTCTGGCATGGCTTCTCCAGTAGGATTTCAATTCTGCCTTCTTTTTTGGTTGATGCAATGAAGCCTGATTACCGCACGGTTGAGAAATTGCAATCAATAAAGGTCCAGGTGAGGCTCACATGGTTTTCGTATAAGATCTTGATCCAAGAACAACGGAATCCGTTGCTTTCTCGTCGGACAGGAGCTGAAAAGTGAAGAGGCTCTGGGATTAGGGGCACCAAAGAGCAGAACAAAAGTGGTTTGTGAAGTTTGTGAAGTTTGTGAAGTTTGTGAAGTTTGTGAAGTTTGTGACTCCATATATCCTTTGCAGAAGAAAGAAAAATCATTCTCTACTGAATTCTACTGTCCATTTCTGTCCATATCTGTTCTATTCTGTTCATGGATCATCATGGATCATCATGGATCATCATGGATCATCATGGTCTGTTCGCTCGCCCGAGACACGAGACCCCAGGCCATCGCCAAGCACGTCATCGCCTGCTCCACAGCCCTTGACGCTTGGCACTTCGAGGCATCGGGATCATTCTGTCGGGGAATTCGACCATCGTGGGAATTTCGTGGCTAAAACTGATCCCGGCGATTTCATAGCTTCAGATGCTTCAGGCTTGAAGTTGCTCTCTAGGGCTGTGCCACACGATTTCTAGCATCATCTGTGATCTGTCAGAGATCAGACCCTATGTTTCACTGGAGCAGTTGCTGTTTGCCAAGGATAAGACGAAGGCCTTTGGGATCGACTCAGCCAATGTTTTCGGTTTCTGGGATTGGGTTGGTACCTTGGCTGTGTCTGGCGCTGTCTGCTTCTGTCTGCAGCTTGATGGCCACCGTCCATATCTATCCAATTCTATCCATATCCGTATTGTATCTCTCAATATATATCTATAGACTATAGATGCACATAGATCGCGAATCCATGCGAATTTATGGTTTTGGAGATTCTCTGTGTGACTTTTTGGTGTGACTTGGAGTTGAATGACTCTTGAGAGCTGAGATGAAACCATGGTTTTGATTCGACCGTTGCCTGAGTTGGGGGCTTTTCAGTCACTTTTACCAGCCTTTCTCAGATCCCCCAAGCAAAACATGTCACGTAGCTTGGCAACACAGCCTCCAAATGAGGAGCACAGAGGGAGATCAAACCTGTAAGTGTAACTGTCACCAATTTGCCTGTTTTGCATCGTGGTCAAATGATTCGACGCTGCCGGAAGATGTTTTTATCATGTTTTTCTATGTTTTTCTTGCTTCAGATTGCCCAGGAGATCCGGATTCTGCTCTGGCTCCAACTGAGGTGGCCGATTCTCTGTCTGCAGCGCTGTCGGTGTGGTTCCTCTTTCATTGCAGCAACTTGGTCGAGCTCATGGATCGGAGGTAGCCTCTGAAAGTGGAGTCCGACGTGCCAAGGGCACATCAAAGATTCTGCAATCGACAGGAAACCTTCCCGAAAATCTCCCAAACCATGAATTGTTGGATGACGCCTTGTTGGTTTAATCCATTGAATTGCCAGGTATGGCTTTGATGTCGTGAAGAAATTCTTGGATGGAGCACGTGCAATGGACCTTCATTTCAAAGATGCACCCATGGAGAAGATGCTTGGCATGGCATGTGGAAGAGTCACACCCACGGACTGGCCCTATGCTGCAAGGAGAGGTGTAGAATTCGCTGAGTCCTTGCTTTCATGGGAATCTCCAATTGAGTCTACAACATGTGCGGCGGTTGCGTCTATACCTTTTGAAGCCTCAGTATCAGATATTATTGCTATTACTGCTTATGGTGATTATTATATATTATTATCATCATTATAATTATTACATATTATTACCATCTATCAGAACCTATCATTGTCGAATCGGTGAGTTCCTGCATTGCTCAGGAACTTGCCCACACTTCTAGGGTTGTTGGCTGTATGGAATGCTTCCTGCATGGGATACGAGGCTTTCAGGGCAGCGAACCGATCCAAACGAGTGGGGTGAAAGTCACAGCTACAAAGAAGCCCTCGCTTGGAGTAGAATCACGGGCTCCCTAAAAGAGACAAGTGGCTACAACTTAGAAAAATGGAGGATAGCCAAGAAATCGGGAAAATCCTGTCAGTGATACTGAGCAGGATCAGACACAAGACTTCTGTTTTCACAACAGTCAGGGTGTGCAGTGAGTGTCAGAACGTTGCAGCATATGCACGACAATGAACTAAAGCCCGGCACAAAGCCTGGAATTCGTATCTCCAGATTCACCAACCCGAATTCCACGACACATACGACACCGCCCATGTGCCAGGGATGCGCTGTCTTGCCATACTGCCAGGCACCGAAGACCTGCATATTTCATGGTTTTGATGTGTCAATTTGTCATACCAATTTGTTCAATGCATTTTGTCAACCATTTTAAATTTTCCTTGAACAGTTGTCATATGTCATATGTTGTCATCGTTTCTTGTCTCAACCGACCTTTCCCTGTGGCCCCTTTGAGAGGCTCTGGTTCGCTTTGTTGCTCATATCCAGCAGCTGGATATGGAGAGCAACGGCGACTGGGCAAAGAATTGTGAATGAATTCGGAAAAAATATAAAGTTGGAACATAATTTGAGAAACTAGCAGTGAACACACCATGAGATCACCAGTCAAATAAAAGCCCTCCGAAAAGGGGTTCTGATGGTGTGTACTTCGCAAGGTCAGAATTTGAACTCCCAGTAGCAAGCTACATACTGAACACGATGTGTGCCAGAATAGGAAGGCCGTGCATGGACATTTAGGGACAGTTTGGGGATGCATTCTGTACTGACACAGACAGCCCGACAATATGTATGAATGTGCATACATACATACGTACGTACGTACGTAGATACATAGATACATAGATACATAGATACATAGATACATAGATAGATAGATAGATAGATAGATAGATACATACAAAGATACACACATAGATAAACACATAGATACATAGATAGATACATAGATAGATACATAGATAGATACATAGATAGATACATAGATAGATACATAGATAGATACATAGATAGATACATAGATAGATACATAGATAGACACATAGATAGATACATAGATAGATACATAGATAGATACATAGATAGATAGATAGATAGATAGATACATACATACATACATACATACATACATACATGGATACATGGGTGACAGACGTGGTGGTGCCATATGAGTGAGCTGTGCAATTGATCTTCACTTGGTGAGGCTTTCATGTTTCTAGCAGTAATCCTTGGCATCGGCCCTGCAAGTGTCACCTTGCCAATAGCATCGCCACTCCGAGGAAAGCGAGTGCAGATGGATGGTAAAGAGTGTTCTGCTCCTTGGCAAAGCCCAGACACACTCAGACGCCAACAAGACCTGAGAAACACAATTCTAATCAGTTCCAATCAATTCTAAATATTCTAAAAGTCGAGAGCTCTAATCAACTTTAGTCAACTGCAGTCCCTTCCATTTCAAATTTGTCGAGGCAAGTTCAACGTCCAACAAAATCGGTCATGCATTTTGGATTTCTTTGAGTCAACCGAGGTGCCCACTGGTGCGATCTACTTTGGAGAGCCAGGAACCAATGGACAGCACTCCTTCTACCAGCTAATGCATCAAGGCGACTTCATGACAGCTGATCGGTCACACACTGACAAACTTAGTCAATCAGAGGATTCTACTTAGAGTCTTAGAGGCCAGGGTTCGTGCCCACAGTTGTACGGAAGACTCAACTCTGATTTCAGAATGTTGACTTGGCTGCACAGCAGCCGCAAGCTTTTGTTGACTCTCGTAGAGATTAACTGAGCTAGTCGTTTTTCAAATCTTGAAAGTTTCCATGGCTTTGACCCGCTTTGATCTGCAATGCTGATTACTGTCATGTGACCTGTATAGGTAAGAGTAAGAATTTAGGGTTGTCAACAGGTCAATGGCAACCCTGCCACTTATTCCATGTGAATCTCCATGAGCTGCCTCCCTAAAATCCAGGTCGAGTGATTCCCGCGGATTTTATTGGCTTCAAAGTCTCTCAGAATCCCATCAGCAGCTTGGTGGACTGGTGTGTCAACATGCCCTTGAAGTCTTCAGATGCAAAGACATTTTGCAACTCTGACTGGGAAAGGATGGTGAATTGTTGGGTCGTTCTGAGTCGTTCTGTCGTTTCAGAAATTTCAAATCGTCCCAGTCGTTTGATCGTCGTTTTTCAAATCGTGAGGCCTGGATGGAGAGCCGGTGTCCAACCATGACGAGTTGATGTCCAACTTCTTCGCACAGCCTGACGCCTTGGCTCTCGGGAAGACGGCCGAAGAGTTGAAGGCACTCCGGTGGCCACGCCACGTGTTGCACACGAACTGGACACAGGATGCAACGGCAAGTTGGCAAGATGCAGGAAGATGCAGTTAGATATGGTGTATGAGGGTGAAATAGATTTAAATAGAGAAAAGCATAGAAAAGCTATCAAGAATTGAAAAAGACTATGACATCCAGGTTGATACATGCAGAGTCTTTTGGTTTTAGGTCTCCCTGCTCTCACAGCAAGTCACAGCCATAAGCAACAGGCCGAAGGTGTGGCCGAGAAGCTGGTTGCGCTGGGAAGCCTAAAAGTGGTACAATTGGGTGAGATATTTTGAGATTGCAAAAATGCGTATGAAGAATAAAACGTCTTATCCCAGATGGAACATTAGGATTGAAAATCAACAGGCATTCATTTGCATTCATTTATCAGATTGATTCAGATTGTATATGTACTGTACAATGTTACAACACATTTCGAATCATACACATTTTCTGCTCGAGGGCAAATGTGGTCGGCATGTTCATGACATCCCAAGTATCGTGAAGGCTTCCCTCATCATCGAACTCTGGAGGCAAATCGAACAAAACTCATCAAAGCTCTAAACAATTCGAGACATGTGCCATGCAACATCTTACCAGACACATGTGATACATGTGATACATGTGATACATGTGATACATGTGATACATGTGCATGCAACTGATTGCAACTGGAGTCTGTGCCAGGCACAAAGTCTTCACAGGCGATCGACCCTCCAACTCTTTGTTGTTGCCGATTTGCGATCCGCAACTCAGCTTCATAGCAGTCAGACATAGCCCGGGTAAAAACTGAATGGTTTCAAGGGAAAGCAGAAGCGAAGTTTGAGCAATGCACGAGCAATGCACGAGGTACAACCTGGGCCTGCTGCTGTCACTTTATGAGCACCGAACAGCAGTGCAGGGTTGGGTCAGGACCATAGCTTCGACGCAGATTCGCTCCAGTCATCATAGTAGCTGCCAGAGGCTTTGATTTTTCTAGGAAGTGTTCTATATGTTCTATCATAAAGTGCCACAGTTCATTCGTTCATTCTATGCGTTCTGAAGTTCATCGAATTCATGGAGTTCATGTGGCTCTACCAGCTCCAAGGTTTGGAACGTGAACAGCTTTGATCAGTGGGGCGTTGAGCTTGGAAAGGTCTTGGGCGTGAAGGTTCGAAAGTATCTCTCCCAAGCAAGAGCAGGCGGACGCCGGCGTTAGACTTGAATCTGGCTGTGTGGAAGCTTGAAGATTTCATGTTTTGAAAGAGACACGAGTTTTGTGATATCTGAAACTAATCGTCCAGGTTTAAAGTTGGGACTTGTAGGGCTCTAGAGGCCCTGGAAGAGGTGGCCAAGTTGTTCTATTTTTCTTTAACCTTCTCTGATAGTCCGTGTACCCCTGGCACCAAGATGGGGCCAGGTGGTGGAGATGCCACCGGATTCCAAAAGCCAACACAGCGACTTGTCTTCGAACAGCCCAGCATGCCCTCCCAAGCACGACGGACCGACACGAATCCACACGACACGCACGATGTATATGACAAACAAATGCAAAAGGACTCAAAAGGATTGCAACGGACTTCATCTATTGGCAAGGCCTGGTAGCTGGTAGGGGATGAGATGAAATGCGTGCTGAGGAAGCTGATGTCCGCCATGTTGTCGCCGCCTTCTGCTGTGGGTGACAGGAGACGTGATATGCAAAAGTCAATCTCACTCTCGTCCAATGCATTCTAAATCTTTCGGTTCTGAATCTCCCTTCACCTTGGATCGCCTACGTACGAGAACGCGATAGCAACAGCATTGCGAAGCCTTCTGCAGCTTTGGTTTTGGGTTCGAGCAGTTTCAAGTGGCCCTTCAATGCAAGCGACTTCTTGACCAGGTTTTGTCAAGTCTTTTGTGGAACAACCTTGTGGAAACCTGATGACCCACAGTGAGCCCAAACAATTGTTTGTCGCAGGATTGTAATGCTGAAAGCTCGAGAGATCTTCGATTCACGAGGAAATCCTACTGTGGAGGCTCGAAGGTGAAAAGATGTCATTGAAAGGCCTCCATAATTTCCACTTGTGGAGAAGTCCAGCATGTCCAGCTTTCAGCCAACCTCACTACACAAAGTGAGGCTTGTGGAGACTTGTGGAGGGTGTTCTCAGATGTTCTCAGATGTTCTAAGTGTCCGGCTTACCAGGTAGATCTCTGCACAGACAACTGCCTCTTCCGTGCCGCTGTGCCAAGCGGTGCTTCCACTGGAATCTACGAGGCCAGCTTCGCTGAGTTGGCGCGAGAGGTTGACACACGTACAGCTTGTACATTTTCTACACTTTGTCTCTGAACTGAGAAGCAAAATGCTTTGTATGTTGAAATCAAAGTGCCTTGAGATTTCAATTTGACTTCATTGCAAATTTCCCGTGGCCCACAGTCGCATCTCAGCAACTTGGGGAGAAGGAGGATGCTTACTGACTTTTTTGCACAGACTGCTTTGTTCCTGATTCAGGCTTTAGAGCTGCGTGATGATGACAAGAAGCGCTTGTTGGGCAAAGGCGTGGGTCTTGGAGGGTCTCGGGCCGTTTCGCGCTTGAAGTTGAATCTGCGTCCCATCAGTGAGGCGTTTTGAAGGCCGTTGCCAACATCAACGACGTCATTGCACCAAAGCTTGTTGGCATGAAGGTCACTGACCAGGCCCGAAACAGATGTATAACTTTCTACATTCTACATCAGTACCTGTTTGGTCGAAGTGGCGCGAACCACGTTATCTGCCACATTATCCATTCGAATTGTCAGAGATGATTCAGATTGAGTCCACGTTTGTGATCGTTTTTTGAACACAATGTTTGCAGAGACTTACCAATGTCTAGTCTGCATGGTGCAAGGCAGGAATCGACAAGCTCATGGTGGAACAGTTGGATGGCTCCAAAAATGAACCTCGGCTTTGATCCAAACAAATTCACAGAGTTTAGTGCATGTTGCACAATTGGAACCTTGCACTCAGGTCACTGTTGATATTGGTAGTGTCGAAAACAACACAATAACAAGCAATAAAATGATAAAATGAAATCGACAGCACACGAGAAAAAATCGCAAGTCATGGCCATGCAACTCAGCGCACCGAACACCTCAACGAAGTCCATGATGTAGCGCTTCCGACCTGTGAGATACAACACTGTCAAACGCAGTTCCCCCAGTGAAATTATTCCTGCTCTTCGTGGAACTGTTGGGTCACCTAGACACCTAGACCTAGTGTGCTTTGGATCGGTGACCTGTGGAGTGGCATTGTCATCATATGTCAGAAAAATTCAAGAAGTTCTTCTCAGACGATGAGCCTTGGTCTTTTGCCGCGAAGAGCTTTTTGAAGAATGATTAGAAATTAGAATGATTAGATTTAAAGACATTTAAAGACAAGAGACTCAAACATCACTTTGCCGCACAATCTGATTACCAAGGAATGGGGCTGGTCAAAATCCAAGCTAGGTGCCAATGCAATCCTTGCAGCAACCTGGCACCAACCTGGCAAATATAGACATGACATGACACGGTCGATTACAATTGACATGGATTCAATTATACTACTTGGTTCACGGGGGATTTTATTGCCCGCTGGGTTTTGAAGTGTTTTGGACACCAAATTGGCAGTGCAGAAAACAGCAACATCAAAGGTCAATGCCCATGGCCCCATGGCCCCATGGCCCATCATGGCCCATGGCATGCCGTGTCGAATCGTGTCGAGGTGTCCATGGCTATTTGCCGTGCAGGTGCAGCAGCTGAGGAGGTGCCACTCTACCAGCCACTTGCCGAGTCGACTGAGTCACGGATGGAACCGTCGAAGCTTTTTCTTTCTCGATCGGAGACTCAACGTGTTTCCCAGTCTCCCAGAACTCTTAGGTATATCGCCAAGCTGGCGGGCAAGCCAACAGACAAGTTTGTCATGCCAGCACCTTCCTTAGCCATAAACAGCCATGCGATGCCATGCATAGAAGTGCTTTGCTGCCTAAAGTGATTTAGACTTCCTTAGTTCCGGTATCCATTTTCTTCCGAAAGAAACGGAAATGAGTCCGGATTCAATCTTGACCTTGGCTGATTCAACGTACTGGGAAATCTCCGAGTTGTTCCCTAGTTAGTACAGCATGTACAACGTAGTCTTGAATTGTAGTTCAGAAATGCTCTCCATGCTTTTGTTGAAGCTTGCGAAAGGGAGGCAAACTGACACGTCAAAGCGTCTCTTGTGGGTGTGGTGCACGAGTCTGCAGGAGTTACCAATTCACTGAGGTTCCTTCCTTCAACGTCATCAATGGCGGAAGCCATGCAGGAAACAGAGCCTTGGCTGATTCGCTTGAGCCTTTGCACAAGCTTCCTTCATTGGAAACTTGGAAGCTGCAGACATTTGCAGACATCTGCAGACAGTGTTGAATGTGTTTGGATATCTTTGGATTCTGAGGATTGGCATGCCAAGAGTTTATGATCCTTCCAACAGGCACTGCAGCAGATCACAAAGTCTGTTGGCTTCGAACGCAGAATTGCAATGTGGGTTGTCATCAGTCTGAAGCAGCATCTTTCAGGATGCGGACGATTATTTGATGATTCACAGTATAAACGGAAGTCACATACATGATGCAGATACGACCAAATATGAAACAAATCGAATTCCAAAATCCTCCTGACAACTTGATGTGAAGATTATCTGCAGGCGCAACATCCTTCAGAAATGCCATGGAGATTGGTGCCTTGGTCCAGAGCCTCTGAAGATGATTCAACGTGTTACGTGAAGCGACGCGTCGGTTTCCATGTCTTGATCGGGGACCTGAAGTCATATGGGGTGTGCAACTGGGCCTTAGTTACTGTAGTTACTAGGCTAGCCATATTCATACCAGGTTCTGGTAGTGCTTTTACAGGTGATTCTCAGAGGTGCTGTTCGCCAAGGTGCTGAAGTATACCATAATCTCAAGAGCGTCATCAAGAAGAAGTACGGCCAGGAGACTGGGTATGTTGCGATATGTTGCGGTATGCTGGTGATGCCGGTTGTAGTGATTTAGGATGTTGCAATCTCTAACGCCGCCTAAGACATATTTCTTGACAGCATTTCTGAAAGATTTGACTTCTGCCTGAGGAGATGCATATTTGATTCTGCAACAACTTGACGCCCAAAGATCCTTATATAGAAAAGGCTGTTAGTGTCTCCTTCCATTCCAGGATGCTTGCAATGTGGGAGACGAAGGAGCTGGGACCCTAGCACAGTGATCACTTCCAGGCTCATCTCGTCCCATAGCACCTGTTGAGTGCCTTGAAGGTTCCACTTCCACTGCTAAGGGCTTCGCACCCAACGTCCAAGACAACAACGAAGCTCTAAATGTGCTTATGGAGGCGTGAGGAAACGCCGTGAGTTGCTGTTTGCTTCATGGTATCTGTGAAAAACTACGATTGTAATTATGGTAATACCATCGATTTAGCCTCTTTTTTCTTACCATTGTTACATTGTTTGAAATGTTTTTGGGACACTGAAAGATGTTGATTCTACCCAGGCCATCAAAAAGTCGGGTCACGAAGGAAAGGTGAAGATCGGAACCGACGTGGCCGCCTCTGAATTCTGGAGGTGCTTGGAAATTTGGGTGTCACAAAGAAATGCAAGTTTGTACACAAATCACAAATACTTACAACAATGCATACAACAATGCAATATATATATAATATATATATATATATAATAATATACACACTTAACATCAGATGGTTCTTGTTCAACTATCGGCAGAACTATTTGCAGTACTCCATGACCAGCTGTATTCAGTTCCCCTTTTGTTATCTATTTCTGCCCAGAGAAATACCGGATTTGGATTCTTCTGGGAGGCCTGAGCAGAAGAAATACGACTTGGACTTTAAGAACGACTCGCGGCCCTGACATTAAGAACGAGTTTCATGTTGTTGGAACCGGTTTCCAATCCTCAAGTACTTTCAAGATCTTTCAAGAATATATGTATATGTATATATAATATAATTGTCTGTACGTACATAGAGATATAGATAGATAGATAGATAGATACACATGTGACAACATGATGGGTTCAAGTGCCTTAAAAGATCACTGTCTGCATATGTCGATGGCTTTTTATTCCTCAATCAGCTGTGCCAGAAGAATGTAGATGATGAAAAATGCTTGGTTTAGCCTTCGGATGCTTTAGTAAGTGATAGCATGCTCTTGCCCACAGAAGCTCTTGCAACCATGGGGCGGCGTTTAGCATCAAAAGAACATGGGTTGTGTGCACTGGGGGTTTTGACTTCAAGATCAGCAAAGGAGAGTGGAAGCAGTGCGGAAATGCAAAAAACTGCCGAGGCGCAATTCCAGCAAGTGATAGGGTCTTCCCTAAGCTGCATCCAGTACATAGTTTTTACGTGTTTTTACTTGAACACGGTGAAGTGATCTGTGGAGTAGATAATTTCTCCTGCGCAGAGAGCTTCTCTATTGCACGGGGAGACAAAGACCATTAAGACCATGGAAAACTATTGCAACAACAGGTGATTCCATGTTGCCCAACTGTTTGCCTCAACGGAGACGTGTTCTTGACATGCCACATGTCTTTGCCCTGTCCCAGGAGATGATTGAATACTACAAGGCGCGGTGAAGCGTTGTGTCCAAGAGCTTGTGGCCACTTCAAGTAGTGCGTACTTTTCACGCTGGCTGTAGTCGTTTGAAGAACCGCACAGCCTGTGGGTGATCAATTTCGGCAGAATGGGGCTTGCACAGCTTGTAGAAGTCAAGTCTCAACTTGCCTTGCAAGAGGCAAGATGGGGCAGGGGACATATCCCACCGCCAAGACCAGAGTAAAGCATGGACAATTGGCATACTTCTTCTGATTAACTCAATGATTCTGATGGGTTTCAATGGGAAAATAAGACTGAAAAGCCACTGCAAAAACTCACAGTCCTCCGAAAAGTTATTTGGTGCGAAGCAAGGCATGGTTTTCTTCCTATCCCTTCGTGTCCATCGAGGACTCACCCACTGAAACTGCTTTGAGCAATCCATCAATGCTCCATCCTTTGCTGCACATATCTAACAAATGGATGTCCTTTCAATCATTTGGATCAAACATAAGACAAAAGGCGATGCCTGTCTAGTGATGATTTGACAGTGTGTTTGTGCTTGGAATTGTGTTTGTGTATGGGTGACTCCCGTATTGTTTGAATTGTCTGGATGCTGATTCTACAGGCATTGTTTGATCTTTGATGCGACCAATCTCTTGCTATGACTTGTTGCTTGAGTGTTGGGAGTTTCAGCATGTGTGCCAGTGTGTGTCAGTATTGGTGTCCTCGAGCGACCAGGACCCTTTCGACCAAGATGACTGGGAAGCATATTCCAAGTTCTTCGACAGACTAAAACTTTGAGTAAGAGGGCCATGAGAGGGCTATTTACCAGGCAGAGACATACATTTCATACATTTCATACATTGCAACTTCCAAAAGGCTCATATTAAATGCACAACTCACCAGGATTGACTGACTCGATGGTTTGGCAGCAGGAAAAGACACAACTCCCATCCAAGGTTCAATGCAGCTGTTGGCGATCAAGTTCAGATTGTCGGCGATGACCTACTAGTGCACCTGTCAGAGATTCTGAGTCTGAGAGATCTGAAAGATGTGTGATTCTCATCATGCAACTTTCACGATGTTGGGACTGTGCTAGTGAAAGAGAACGGCAGGTCACAAATCCTACAAGGGTGCGAAAAGCACTGGACTGCAAAGCTTGCAACGCGTTGTTGCTAAAGGCCTGAACACGGGCGGCAAAGGAGTCAGCATGCTGGATCTAGATGAATAATGTATATAGATAATTAATGATAATTATAGATATACATATAGGATCATATAGGTTACATTGCTTTAGGATAATTTGGATTGTTTTTTGCCAAAGCAAAACGATCAAAACGTGGTAATGCTAGCGTCCAACTTGGAGGTGAACCAGATTGGTTCCGTCACAGAGGCTGGGGGTCGAAGGGTCTTACTGTTGCCACCCCATTGGCAAAAGGACGAATCTTGAGCAGTGCTTGTTGGCACTTGATGCATAAGCGTGGAAGTGCAACACTTGAGTAGCTTTTTCATTTTTTTTGGAATTGGCCAGTTGCGAACACATTTGCAACTGGAGGAAAGTAGGTGAGTTTGGCATGAAAATCACAAAATTTATGTATTATCTATATTATGTACATACTATACATTCTTAAATTCATGAAACTGAAATGTTTGAAGCAGATGAACATCATTACGCTGAGATGGAACAGGCCATTGAGGCGGCGAACATCTCCATGTCCGCCGGCTGGGGTGTGATGGCCACATCCTCAGAGTGTGACAGAGCGGACATTTCGATCAATTCCCACTTGAAGTCTTTGGGAAGATCTGGGAAGATCTGGGAAGCTAGAAGATGTTAGAAGATGCTAGGAGGTTTACATGTTAACGGAAAGGTGGGTCTGGAACAAGTGAAGGACTCTTCAGTGCATTTCAAGATTTTGATCTCTACCCTCCTCTTAGTTTTATATTTCTCCATATCCGCGATCGTATGATCTT
>Ga0126342_10005646_pt1 | contig 21918 bp, 24 predicted proteins | sample Cyp1metagenome_FD_92528 | JGI IMG/M metagenome (GOLD analysis project Ga0126342, IMG submission 92528) | Coral microbial communities from Lord Howe Island, Old Settlement Bay, Australia - Cyphastrea 1 metagenome | ecosystem: Host-associated > Invertebrates > Cnidaria > Coral ... | reverse complement strand
GATGATGATGATGATGATGATGATGATGATGATGATGATGCTGATGCTGCTGCTGCTGCTGATGCTGCTGCTGGTGCTGGTGCTGGTGGTGGTGGTGCAATCTCCGAAAGTATCTGTAGAGTGTTTGGGGGTCGGAGCAAAGTGAAATCCCATGTTTTCTCACAAGCATCAAAAACCCATCTCCGACCCCCAACAAAACGTGACATCCCAATCTGTCGAGTCACTTTGCTACGCGATCTGTCACCTGCCGGGCAGCAGGTCAGCAGCAGGTGCATTGGAAGTGACCAAGAAAAAGAAACATGTGTTTACCAGCGCGATTTGATTTTTCCCAGCAAGAATGGAGGATTTGAGGCGTTCAAACCGGAAGGAAGGTGTTGGCCATCCAAAATCGGAATCTTGTCTATAAAGATATGGGCATTATTGGGGGGTTTTGGAGGAATATCAACATTCAAACATGATAAGATTGAGAGTAATGAGAATCGACGAATATCAACCGGTTGGGAAAAAACAGAGTACGATTGATAAAAACTTTCATAGATATCACAGATATATTCCCCATGTTTCATAGATAGATATTCCCCATAGATATTCATTGGGGATAGTAGATTGTTACCTGTTGGCCTATCAGATAGTCTCTTGATCTATCGGATTTTCCAGGAAAGCAAAGGACGGCATAGGAAGTTCCAGGTGGGTTTCCAACGGACGACTCTGTGGATTTCTGGCTGAAGCAGCTGATCCAATATGGGAATTTCTGGCATAGATCGAATGATCAGTAAAACTGTCAAGGTTTTGACCTGTACATTGTACCTGGTATGTGGGATTTCTGGCGGCGGGCATGATAACAAAAAAAAATAATATAATATATATATATATATATTTCCGATGAATGTCCATTCCCCAAAAAGTCTGTTCCACCCCAAACCCAGATGGTAAAAACTCTATTTTCCGGTGCCCCAAATCATCACAATCCGATCCGTAATGACCTAAACTCAGTAGTCGGCGTTCCGCAGTACCTCTTGTTTTCATTTTGGGGGTGATGAGAAACATTCGATAGTATATAAACATAAAAAGAATACGGTACCCTTGGCAATCAAACATGACAAGGCCCGCCATCGCAATGATAACACCGGAGGGTACCCAATGGAGACCATTCCATCTCAAAAATAAAAAAACCTCAGAATTGTCAGAGCCTCTGGTAATTCAACATAGCTAAACATCCATAAACATGGATAAACCAATGATATATAAACCATAAACCATTGGATTTTGGGATACTCTCTGGTAATTTAACACTTTGCTAGCAAAAAAATCATGAATTCTAAGAACGGTAAATCATCTATAAATGACCACGAATCCTATAGCTATGTAACAAATTATCATAGGGTAAACTGGAAGCCATCCCTCAGATTCGGACCAAGCCATATCAGATTTTCGGGTGCAAAAAAAAAATATTGATCCTGGTTTATCCCAACATATATCTACCCTCTGGTAAACTAACATAACTATGGAAAATCACCATGTTTAATGGGCAAATCAACTATAAATGGCCATTTTCAATAGCTATGTTAAATTACCAGAGGGTATATCTATATCCCGTACTATTCCATAGTATTCCATTATATCCTCATGTTATGATGCATCTAATCTCTTTTAGATGGATACTACTCCCTCATGATCGAATATTCTTTCGATGTACCCTCTGGTTATTTAACATAGCCATGGAAAATGGCCCATAGAAATAGTTGGTTTACCTATTAAAAATTGTGATTTTCCACGGCTATGTTAAATAACCAGATGGTATTCCCGCACTCTTCACACGAGAAAGCCCTATTTCTGATGGCGAAATCACAGAAAGCTACACCACCTCTCAGGGTGTGATACCCTCCATCTCTTGTCATCTCTTGTTGCTTAAATCTCCCACATCCACACCATAGAAAATGTTACAACATGAAAAATAACTCAGATACAATATGATGGTAATGATGATGATTATCATGATAATGACAAGAATATGATGATAACTAAGATACAATAACATACAATAACCCACAAGAACTAAGATAACTGAGACCATGATGATAAACCTATGATTGATTCCGTGTTGGTCACCTCCAGCTGCTGGAAAATCTCCGCGAGATCGTTCCTGGGCAAAAGCCACAGGACTCAACACTCAACGTCCGAGTGATACGGCTTTTGATCCAAAAAATATGGAATCAGAATGGACAAATATTAGGTTTTAATATGGAATCGCAATAAATGCAATAAAATCAATGGGAGATCTTCAGGATCCGATAAAGATTGGAGGTATGGAGGTACCGATTCCATATATAAGGTCTATTTTTCAGGCCTATGTTTCAGGAAATATCCCCACAATTCATATGGCCAAAAATATGGTACAGTAGCTCCATTTTAGGATCCGAAGATATTCCCATTGATAAAAATATGGAATAAGTATGGAATAAGTATGGAAAAAGTATGGATTAAGTATGGATTAAGTATGGATTAATATGGTATGATTGGAGATGTTGCCATTTTTATGAAACCACAGTGAACAGGCAGTGAACAGGGTGATTTTTCCAGAGGCTCCGGTGAATTCATCCTTCCAGCAGTTTGCAAACTGGAAGCCATGGTCCATTTAGTGTGATGATTTACTTATCATTAATGGTAATTTTCTATAGTCATGTTCAATCCCCAGAGGGTATGTAAAGCTCCATGGATTGGTAACGATCCTCCAAGATGGAAATGTACCCATGTCACCTGAGCATGGCATATAAATTAAATCAAACAACAGCGATTTTATGTGATTTTTAGTGCCCGACAGACATGGTAATCCCCAAACAAACAGAAAGGTAAATCCCCATTCAAATGGTGAAGATTCACTTTGAAAAAACTTTTTGGGTGTGACTCTCTGTCTCTGGTAATCCAACATGGCAATGGGAAAATATTATATATATATATACAATATATATATAATATAATTCATATATTGTATATATAAATAATATATTATATATATATATATATATATATTAATATGATGTTCCCAGCTATAAACCTCCGGTCATTTCGTTCGGGGATTTCCGGCACTGAGGCGTCCCAGCACCAAATTTTCCAATCTTTGGCCTCCGGTCAGACCTGAACCCACGCTGTGGGGACCGTGGAATCCTCTGCTTTTCGGCGTGGGAAAAAACACCGATTTCGATGGAAAACTCGGGGTCAAAGAAAAACGTTTTTTTGGGTGAATTTGGGACATGACCTAAGAGTAGAGAAGATTTTTAAGCCCTAAACCCTATGGGAAACATACAAAAAGCTATTGAACATGGCCATAGAAATAGTTGATTTACCCATTAATAGCATGGTGACTTTCCATAGCTCTGCTGGTTTACCAGAGGGTAAATCCTATGGGAAAGTGATATAAAACCACCGTTTCCCATCGTATAACCATATGGAGGGTTCCTAAAATGGGGGGTACCCCAAAATGGATGGTTTATAATGGAACATCCCAATCTAAGATGGATGATTTGGGGTTACCACCATTTTAGGAAACCTCCGTATATGTGTGTATCATCATTTTGGAGTCATGATATGCTCACATTTTTATTGATCGCTATGCATTCATTGCCCTATGGTAATTTAATATAGCTATATATAGAAACTGGCCCAGCTATAGCTCGATGATTTAGCTACATTGATGATGGTGATGTTACATATTTTTTAAATTACTATAGGGCCTATCAAATTCCATGGCTATGTTTACTTCTCAGATGGCAAAAAAAACAAAAAAAAAAAACTACTTACCCTCCAGATCCCTCCAGTAAATTCACATTAAAATTCACAGAACTTGACCAATTTGCATTCTGGCATTGGAAGATTAGTTCGTTTCCACTCAAAATGGGTGACGCAAATCCACGGCGCCGCGCGCCTTTCGGTCATCACCTAGGCTCATTGCCTGCGTCGAAAGTCGGGATGGGAAATGATGGGATGTTCGCCAAAAATGATGGCGATTTTTTGGGTATCTGATGTTTTTTTCACACAAACCAACTCATGGATATTTTAAGTTGAGGTTTATTGGCCATTGAGTTTGCGATAGTTTCCCATCCGTAGGTTTGGAACCCCCCGGCTGTCATCCACCAGTTTGAAGCCCTCATGTTCCCCAGAACTCAAATGGCAGCCACAATTGGAGGTGTTTTCTCCATTTTGAGAAACATCCATGTATAATAATATATAACTCCGGTTCGTGACAAAAACAACTGATTGAATAACCAAAATTATATATATATATATATTATATATATTATATATATAACTATAACTATATAATATTATATATATAGTTATTGTTGTTGACTTGTGTTAATAGTGGATGGAATGGTCTTAAATTTCCGCTGTTGCTTTTCAGTTTTGAGACACTTCTTTTTTTTGCAGAAACAGGGTCCAACATCATCCAGAAAAGTAGAGCATTGTGTCCGACGTCCCAAATAAATGATGTTCCAGTACCACATTACGGAGGGTAACAACTGGGTGTACAAGTTGAGTCTGCAAAAAAACAGAGTTGTACAATCTGGCGTCTGAAACTACCCCCCAAAACCCCTGGGTTGACTCATTTTCCCTACAAAAGTTGTCATTTCACCCAGGACGGTCCTGCCTGCGGACCCCCACTGTGCCGCATCGACGTCTGGATGCTTAATTAAGCACAGTGGGGTTGCGAGAAGTGGTTCCACTTGGCTTTTCGTTGTATCATCAGTAGCAGATTGCGAGTTGCGATTGAGGAATCCTCGACTGATCTGTTGTTGTTCTGCTGAGATCGCGGGATCAAATCGCTGTCGTGCTGCTTACTGAAGCCGTGCTTAAAATTCCGACAGGCTACGTCTGGGCAATGCCCATGGACAGTCAGACAGCTTGTGCCAGAAAATCGGCATGGTATCAGCATGTATCAGCTTGAAGTTCTTTTTTTAGGGATCCTTCCAGTATCTTCCAGTGGTGCCTAAGAACATCCAAGAACTTTAATTTTTGCGACGTACCTGGGTATTAACTGTTCATCTACGGAGTCTTAAGAGTGGTTTGTCCTTCAAGGGATATCCAGGGAGCGACCGCAAGGTAGCGACTTCAGCACTACAATGGGAAATCAGTGGGATGATGCTCCGAATCAGAAGTGGTCCTACGAAAATCCCATCCATTGCTTCCAATTCTTCGTCCACAATTCTAACATTGAAGCCTCGGATTGTGTGTTCCCATGGTTTTCCTGGTGAATTTGGGGAGAGCTACCCCGCGACAGCAGTAATCGCCCTCCGGAAATCAACCATGGCGGGGAGCCCATCCCAACCATGGCGGGTTTTGATCATCGAAACATATCGAAACGATCGGGGAATTCTCCGGAGATGACCAGAGGCATGATGGCTCCATGATGGCTGAATGGCTCCATGCATGTTTCCTCTGTACAGCAACCCGGATCCAGCCCCCAGCAGCATTTCTCCATTGCCGCAGTTGGTCACTCTTCAAGCCTTGGGCCGATCAAAACCACTTGAGAAGTCCATAGGAGGCTAGAAGACCATGCCCGACATGAAATCAGCGTGACATCAGCATAAATCAACATTCATCAACTCGAATGGTTGATTTCTGTTGGAATCCCATGGAAATCACCATTTTTTACCCACGAATTTCACTTTCATTAAAACACCATCCACTCCCATGAAATCACCATAAATCTTCCAAAAAAACCCTACCATCCCCCATGTTTTTCCTATATATCAAAATGGAGAAGAAAAGGAAATGACCATTGATATGGGATGATTTCTCTCACCTCCAAAAATCACCAGAAAATCCTCCAAAAATCACCTCCAGAACTCCCATTTTTTCCGCATCTTTGGCAGATTTCCTCCGCGATCTGCGCGTAGATCTCCGACGCCCGCGGCTCGCTGTGCGGAAACATGTGCCCATCGCGGTGGGGAAATTCCAGGATCTCCGGGTACATCTCGCGGAGAGATCCTCCGGGGACAATAAACGGAGAAAAATGATGTGTTTAATGGTGTTCAATGGTGTTTTCTTGGGTTTCAATGATGTTTTAGTGTTGTTTTAACGGTTGTTTTAACGGTTGTTCAATGGCTTTATGGTTAAGAGGCCCCAAGATCATTGGTCTTCAATGGTGCTCGTACACCAAAAATGAAGAAGCACTATGGAATTTACCCAAAAATAATTGAATATAGAATTAGTCTATACTGATATCTCTTTCTTAACTCTTCCAGATTTGGAGGAAAAGTTCACTTTTGAGCCCCACTTTTGGTAGAAAACATTCGCTTGCAGTATGTTCCCAAGTCCATCGTCAAACAAAACCACCAAGAAAACATGGATTCAAGCAACAAAACTCCGACATCAAAAAGATGAATACATGGCGCTACTACTCACATCTATCCTATAATAACCATCCAGAATAGCCATCCATAATAACTATATACTATACACCCAACACATCCACCTGCCAGGTCGCACCTTCCCCTTGATGGAAAAAGGCATCCTCCGCGGCATTGAAGACCCGCAGCGTGGGCTGCCGCGACGTCCACTCCACCGGCCACTGGAAGATGGGATCGTCGATGTGGCCCCCGCTGAACATCACGGAGAGTCCCCAAGGAGCCGGGAGGCCTCGAAAGGGCGGTGGATCATGGGAAATTCAGGGGAAATTTCATGGGAAATTCATGGCCTTCAACCACTTCGACCAATTTAGGTCACAGTTTAGGTCAGTGACTTGTAAAATCACTTTTCACTTTTCCACCTAAAATCACACTTCCTCCTGGTAGCATCACATTTGTGGTGCAATCACATCTTTTCACGGTAAAATCCATGTCTTCCCGGGAAATTCCGGTCAAATCCATGGTATTTCACCCCGTGAAATCCCACCAGTTTTTCCCGTCCAAAACCTCCAAAAACCCCCCATAAAATCCATGGATCAAACCCCTGGTACCCACCCTAAAATAGCATTCCCCCTAAAGTCATTTGGTACATTCATAGGTATCCTCTGGTAAACTAACATAACTATGGAAAATATCCATTTATAATAGGTAAATCAACTATAAATGATCATTTTCAATAGCTATTTTGACATAACCAGAGGGTATCTTGACCCATAAAATCCATATCCTCCCCACGGTTTTTTTTGTGGACACCGTCGCCTTTTCGTCTCAGGGCATCCAGTGCCAGCGACAGCAAGTTGGAGGCCTGTGAGAAGCTGATCACCACGTCGATGGGGTGCTGCTTCAGCAGCTGTAGCCTGAAATGAGCTGAAACCATAGAACAAAGCATAGTTGAAGAGTTATATCATTATACATTATATATATATATATCATCCAAATATCATCCAAATAATAGATCCAAATAGCAGAAAGGGATAGAAAGGGTAATACATTTTTTGTAACACATCGAAGATGAATGATTTCTGACAAGGAAAACCTCTAAGCTGTGGACTGAGACCCCTAAGCTCAGTGGGATTCTAATCCCCGTTGAAAGATTTCCACCCAGCAGACCTTTGATGATTTTGATGTGTCCAGAATTGGATTAATTTTTGGCCCAGAAAGATGGGGTTAGAAACCTAGGAGGAATATGAGTGGTAAACCCATGGCAGCAAAGTACTCAGCTGGTTGACTCCGGGTCTGACGTCACGGGCCTTTTGGGCAAAGGAAGGGCGGCCAAAGATCAAAGTTTTAGACCCAGCAGCCCAATGTGATCGATGTCTACGCTTCAACCACTCCAATAGTTGGGGGCATCACTTTTTTAGACATTCTTCACTTCCAAAAAAAAAATGCCCTGAAACTTTGAGTACCAACGGGATAACAGAATGGCTTCATGACACTTCACCCCCCAAAAAAATCATCCAAAAGATATGTTTGACCAAAAATCATCTCCAAGTCACAGATTTTCCACCCCTTCATCCACTCCATGATAGCATGCATTGCCATGGGAATACCACGTCCTCAGCGCTTGGCCCTTGGCCAAGGCCTTCTCAAAGTCCGTGACGTCGCCGAAGATGGGATCGGTGGCCCCCGGCACCGGGGACCATTCCACGGGGGAGTCCAGGAAGAACCACTCGCTGTCGCAACGGGACTCCAGGGTTTTCTTCAGCAAACGGACCTCCGATGTTTGGTCCAAAAAAAAGGAGGGTTGGAAGTTGATAAGGTTCAATGTATGGGGCACTTTTTACAACTATACATTCCAAATATTCGTTTTTTATTCCAGATATGTTCTGGAATGTATTCCAAAAAATATTGGATGGTTGCCAAAACCTATCAAATCTAGGAATGGTTCCATGGTTCAACCCTGGTTCAACCCACCTGAAACTTCATGATGGCTGAATTGGACGCCGCCCCGTGCAAGGCCACCACTCTCAGCGGCCCATCCGTCGTCGTCGGCGCATCCCCAAGGGCCACATCGCCCGGCGGCGCCCCGAGCAGCACGCGGCGCACGTCGCCGTGGCCCTCGGCCTCGGCCAAGGCCGCCAGCCGCGCGGAGACGTTCGACGACGCGGAGAGGGCGCGGGCGGAGAAAAGGCGGACGCGCCAATCGGGATCCGTTTCCTGGGTGAAATCCAGGTGAACTCCAGGTGGAATCCTGGTGAAAAATGTGTGGAAACTGCTTCCCAAAATTGAAAGGAGCGGTTTCCCAAAGGCAAAAACTATGTAGAACTGCCAGTTTCTTGTTGGTTTCTGAATTATATCTCAGCAGCCAATCTTTCCAATGTTCAGGCCCCCTTAGGTATCTTTCGTGGTGAATTGGTTCACCAGTCTAACCATGTCAATGTATCCACCAGTCTAACCAATCCATTAACCCCGTTTCCGTCGTGAACCTAGGTGAACCTCCCCAGAAGTCGATTGCGACTCGGAATCCCTCCATAGAACTGGCTCAAGCAACAGAAACCAACGGTTCAAATATGTCTGTAAATCCCCATGTGTTTGCGATAAGTTCCCATATGTTTGATGTTAAAAATATGCGACATAACCATCGGTGGGAACATCATTTGGGTGATTTTTGGTGGATAAATCCCCCATGATGTCCATGAATCATCGGGCCCTTATCCCTCACCATTCTCCAATCGTGTTTTTCACGGTGGGTTTCTAAGAATGCCCCACAAAAACTGTGCAAAACCATATAAAACCATATTAAACTCCGTTCTATCCCAGTTATATAACTGGTGTGTCATTAAACCACTCAGTAAACCACTGTGGGTTTTTTACTATCTAATTATCACAATATCATGGTTCCATTCACCATATCAGACCGGCACTCACTAGACTTGTTTTTACCACTAATCACTATGTCATTAACCACCCATCATTCACCATTAATTGTGAGACATCATTCACCATTAACGAACAATTCGCCATCATGACCCACTAATAGGCTTATTAGCCACTCTTAGCCACCTTTTCACAGCCTCATCCGCAGCCATTAACCCTTATTCATCATTATGAAAACTTATGAAAAACCAGTAAATTATGACTTATGACCTATTGCTTATGCCATCATGCCATCATCAACCATTAACCACTAGCTAGCAGCTATCATCAATCAAATTTCAACATTATTTACCACCATTCACCACCATTAATCACCATTCACCACCATTAATCACCATTCATCACGACCAAAACCGCCTCATCCCATCCCTATAAGTCTCCGCTCTCTCCAGCAGCTCCTCCTCCACTCCAGCGGAGCCCGCGGCCGCGGCCGCCTCGGCGCGCACCGTGGCGTCGTCGTCCAGCAGCGCCTTGCGCAGCGCTTCGACAAAGGCGGCGGTTTTTGGACCCGTTGAGGCCAACCTGGCGGAGATGTCCGTTGCGGAAGATATTGGGTATGTGATGAGATATATCAATAATGGAATTATATAATAAGAGTGGTTATAATACCAATAATAGTGCTTATATATATATATGGTGAATATACTGTTAACCATGGTTGATTTATTATATGGTTATTATGAATGGGTTTTTTTTTATGGGATAATCATCTAGAAATAATGGGATTTTATATAGGTAAACTAACATAACGAACTGGAAAATCACCATGCTATTAATGGGAAAATCAACTATAAATCAACTATAAATGACCATTTTATGAGATATATCAATAATAGGATTATATAATAAGAGTGGTTATAATACCAATAATAGTGCTTACAAATGGTTATATGATGGGATTATAACCACCAACCAGGTTATGAGATATATAGAAATATATACCCTCTGGTTATTTGACATTGATTTACCTATTAAAAATGGTGATTCAGTGATTCTCAGTTCGCTACGTCAAATAACCAGAGGGTATATAGAAATATATATACACAGAAAAATAACCACAATAATAACAGTGCCAATGATAAGAACAATCATAACAATAAACATCATAACAATGAAAATGATAGTAATAATCATGATAGTAATAATATGGTATAATCTGGTTTTTCATATGATACTAATTAATATCATCTCATTAATACCGTTGTTTATTATAGCTGCGGAGACGAGACTAGCGATGCTTACGGGATCATTTCTCGTGATTTTAACCATTTTTCAAATGCTTTTTTCCGATGGGATCTGAGGTGAGATATTTTATTGGGGATAGAATGGGGATGTAGTGGAATATACTAATAAACAAATAAACTAATGTGGGTAAAACAACTATTTTAACCATCCCCCAAATCACCATTTTTATATGTGGTATTTTTTTGAACAAAAAAACAAATGGGTGGTTTATGACATTGGTTTTGCCGCAAAAAACCAGTGGAACGGCACGGGTTTCCCTGGAAATTGGGAGCAGGCCTGGAAAGGCACCGCAAGGCCTTTCGCTTCAACCGACAGTCCGCTTCATCCAGGAGTTTGTCAATCTCGCCTCAGATCTTTCTGGGGCCCCCTGTCTCATAGAAACAATATCTATTATAGTCATATATCACAATAGATATGTAATAGATATTACTATCATAAAGTTATAGTCATATCATGTATCACTATATAAAATAGTCATTAATATCACGATTTTTTTATGGTCATATTAACTACTATCTATTATATCTATTAGAGTCATATATCATTATTAGTTTTCATGGTCTATCTGACTTGTGGAGGTTGCTATTCATTAAACCAGTGGATTAACTGGGATGCACTGGTTACCCCAAGGATAAATCATTCAGAAACCCAGCTGCGGATTTCTGAGAAATCTGAGATCTCCCGGTTTTAAGGGGAGTCTTACTGAGTCAACTCACATCACATCCAAAAATATCCAAAACGCATTTGACATGAAATATATTGAAATATCATTCAAGAAATCCTCTGAAAATCTTCCAGTTTCAACTGAACATCCCTCAAATCAATGGCCGCGGTTCCAAAGATTCTTTTGATTCCACATATCTTGGGACTTTCCCCTTGGAACAACTCCCCCTGTTCAGCCCTTGTGAAACCTGATCCCTTTCATCCCAAAGACTTGGAATGGTGGTGGTTAATCTCCCAGTCTCTGATCAAATAATCCCAGTTATCCCCCAATCTAAACCGACAAATAATCCCATAGTTTTTGCTGCTTAAAACCTTCCCAACTGTTGCCACAGTTGGTTATATACAACACTTATATGCCCATGAATATCCCATTAAATACTGTTAACTTATCATAAACTGCAACTTATTAACTATTGAATAGTCATAAAATGCAATGAATTTACCAATAAATCACCCTAAGCCATTCAATCACCAATGTGTGTCATCCAAAAATCTCCATTTTTCCCACCATTCCCCACTGACTCGCCATAAAAATCTCCATTTTTCCCACCAGAAAACTGCCACCTTTGCCGCGTGACCGAGCGCCCGCTGCCGTTCCTCGTCCCCAAACTCCGCCAGCGCCGCCGTGGCCTCCGCGACTTGGGCGTCGCTCAGCGCCCGCAGCGACGCCACGAAGCGCGCCACGGCGTCGGCGACGGGAACGGCGGGCGACAGCAGGGGCTTCTGCTGGAGGAAGAGACTCACCCAACCACCTGGTTGGGTTGAAACCACAAGGTGGCACCAATAACTATGGGTTTTGTTGGTGATATATCTATAGGAAACCATGGGAAAATGTGGATTTAATGGGATTTATAACTGATTTATGATAGCGTTCAGTTGGTGAACATAACTCCAATAACTATATGGTTTTTGTTGGTGATATATCGAACTAGTTAATGGGATTATAAACCAACTTATAACTGGGGGGCCACCACCTTGCAAGGGCCCACTGTTTGAACTGTTGAGATTTGGAACTTATTTTGGTAAAGTGAGATTAGATTGATATTGTAAGGAATTGTGTATTGGATATTGTTTTGGAATGGATGTTGTAATGGATATGGTAACGGATATATGGGGATTTGGTTGATGATTGTGATGATTAATCCCATCCGATCACATGCAATACACCCAACAGTGGGGGGGATGAATAGATCCTAGACTAGACTCTGTCACTCGGGTCAGCAAATAGTTCTACAACCAACATACCAACAAACATAACCTGCAAGTCTCAAGCATGTATTAATCTTTATAGTAGCCATTGCAGTAACCAGGTTTAACCAATACCCTCTGGTAAACGTTTACGTAACTATGGGAAATCACCACGCTATTAATGGGAAATTCAACTATAAATCACCATTTTCAATAGCGAACTGTAACAAATTACCAGGCCGGGTATCTATGGAATCTATGGGTCATCTATGGTACTACATATATATGTTGGTTAATATAGATGTGTACTATAACTGGACATAACAGTCATTACCAGGCCGGGTAAGTTTTGATTCCCCACATGGCCCCGATCTCTGGGGAAAACACACACTGCCCTTTATCCGCACCTTGTGGTCCATCCCCCTGTAGGAGTTCGTATCCTTGGATGCCAAGATACGCCCACAAAAAAAAAGCAACGACGATAGAAAACACACTTCAAAAACACCATTGATGAATCATCAACCATCAAACAATATCAAACATTTAAACAAAAAAAAACATCCAAAAACTATATCATTCAACGGCAGAGAACATCCAAAAACACAGAAAATTCAACGGCAACAACTCAAACTCTCCCGGGCCACTGATGCGTTCCTTCACCCGTTCCCGTTCTTCCACCAGCGCGCCATACGCCAGGCGCCCCAGCACCTGCGACGTCAGCGCCGTCCCTTCGCGCACCACAAGGCCGCTCTCGGCGCCGCCCACGACGCGAAGAACGGGCCATGGCTGGAGCTGAAGCAAGTCCTGGACGTTCTCCGGAGGCATCGCCAAATGTTATCCGCCGAAAATGCTGAATTTCTGATCAAAACTGTGGATATCTGATGATATCTGATTCCGAAAAATCACATCTGTGGTATTGGAAATTCCAGAATGATGGAGCATTTTGTAGGGAAACCTCTTAGATTGTACTTGGATGGTGCCACAAAAGCTCGCAGCACTTCATTCACCCCTCGTTGTTTCATCACCATCCCTCAAAGGTGAGGATGATTTCCAGCTCATGGATGATGAGACTCTCCAATACCCTCTGGTAAATTAACGGTTCGACCCTGGCAGTCATCGGGGTTGGAAGATTAGTTTCCATTAAAAATGGGTGATACCCTGAAAATAGCCTAGTTTTAATGGTTTCACTAATCTTCCAACCCCGATGACTGCCAGGGTCGAACTGTTAATTTGCCAGAGGGTATATTTCAAACATTTTACGACCCGCTAAAAAACATCATCAACCAACAAGGGTCCACAGTAGCCACTGCTCAAATTATTCTCGAAACCTTGAAAGTTTAGGATGTTTAGGGTAAACCACCTTCTCAATCAAAGTTCCTTTTTTCATTGACTCTATAAATCCGAAATCCCCATGTTCGATGATTTTTCATGGTTCAATCTCCATTGAAACACCAAGATAACAGCAGCCCAACCAACCCACCGTTCTGGTCGCTGCCGGTCCTTTCCATTGGTTAATTTCAAGCTCACCCAGCCGCTGTCGGGCCCAGATCCACAGAGTTTCTGAAATCGCAAGCGACCGCTGGATTCGCCTTGCTTCAACTCAACCTGACATTGGGTCAAGTTGGATCATGTGGGGTTATGTATGATCTAATCGGATATCTGAGGTATATACAATAGGATACTAGAATGGGATACATGGGATTGAAACAAAAATTGCCCCTTATTTTTTTGGGGGGATGGAAATGAAAAGAAAATTACCCTTGAAACCCTTGAAACACTGAAGGAATGGACTCGGTGAACCATTCATGGAAACGTTTGCATTGGAGGCATGATGTTTTCACCATGCGTTTTTTTACCCATACTGTAGCGCCTCCCCCAAGGTGGACATGGCCAGATCACAACACACATTTACAGCTTGAATTTGATTGGAAATTTTGACACACTTTCAATCACATGTTTGGCAAATATTTTTTGTTAAATCAACCTAAACCTCAATGCTTTTAAACCGGTCATTGCCGCCTTAGCTTCTTAAACCTTTGGGCTAGAAGTCTGCCTTTGATTTTTTTCGGCCAAAAGGGTGTTGCCTACAACGTTGCCAAAGCCAATCCCTCTGAATTGGCGACGTAAACCGCTGACGTAAACCTTCACTTGAAGACGTGTCCACAGCTGTCCTCCAGCTCACAAAAGATACCCAAAACATCGTGGTTTTTGGCACTAAACCGTACCTGGTTGGTGGTTGAGCCCTACCCCTCTGAAAAATATGACTTCGTCATTTGGGATGATGACATTCCCAATATATGGAAAAATAAAAAATGTTCCAAACCACCAACCAGGTACAAGGTCAATTGTCGACCGAATGCTGCAGATAAACAGCTCTACTAACACATGTGACAAAACCCTTTGGACATGACAAACCTCCAAAGTGGCGCCCCGTAAACCATGAGCTCATTCACTGCCGGGTGCCCATGTGAAGGAATTCATATGAAGTGGTTCACTATTTGGCGCGTCCCTAGAAAAGAAATTCATATATGAAGAGGTTCCAAGTAATTAAGGAAATTCATATGAAGTGCTTCACTTTAGCACGTCCCAAGTAAAGAAATTCATATGAAGTGGTTCACTTTTGGCGCGTCCCAAGTACAGAAATCATCTCCCGAGTCAAAAAAACATATTAAGTGGTTCACTGTCGTTGTTCGGCAACCCGGCCCATATTTTCTGAGGAATCTTTGGGCCCTTTGAGGTCTGTTTAGTTTTAGAGGGATGGGAATATTTCTTTTATCCCAGTATTACTATTTTGAAATAAAGGGTGTAAATAAAATAGGACAAATTGCAATTGAAATCCCAATAAAATCCCATTAAACACCATTAAAAACACATCAACCATTAAAACTTACTGGTGCTAAACGTAGGGAATGGATGGGAATGGGGGTTGCTGGGATGATGATTAATTACCAGTGATGACTGGGATCCTTCCCTGAAAATTCCCTGCGTTTAGCACCGCACCAGTAAGTAAATCCATCAACACCATTACCCTTTGGTAAATTAACAGTTTGCTATTGAAAATTGCCATAGAAATAGTTGATTTACCCATTAATAGCATCGTGGATCTTTCCAGTTCGTTATGTAACAATTTACCAGAGGGTATATATAATCCCATTATTTCTAGATGATTATCCCATTAAAAAAAAAAACATTTTAATAATAAATCCATCACCATTAAACACCATTAAACACCATGGATCTCCCATAGCTCACCACCTCAGATCTCCCGTAGCTCCCACCTCAACCACCACTGCTCCAAAGCCCAGCCGCTCCTTTTGGAGCTCCGACTGCACGTCCTCTCCGCAGCGCACCACGATGCCGCCCTTGTCGCCGCCACCCACCACGCGCCAGGTACGGGGCGACCGGGACGACATGGCGGCAGATCGATCGTCCGAGTAGATGGGTTTTTTTTCCCGGTTTCACCAATAATAGTGGTGAATATACTGTTAATAATGGTTCATTCATATGGTTAATGTTAAAATGGGATTTTTTTTGGGATAATCATCTAGAAATAATGGATTTATAGGTACCCGGCCTGGTCAACTGCTCCATAACTATGGAAAGATCCACCATGCTATTCATGGAAAAAATCACTATTTCTAGGGTAAATCATGGGGATCATGGGAATATGGAGGTGTTCTAAGATTGGGGAATTCGGAATACCCCCAAATGATCCATAAATTTGAACCTACTTTAGAGTATTTTTCAACACCCAACCACAAAATCCCCAACAAAAGTGGATGAAATTCGAAAAAAGGTGCATAATATGGGCTATTCCCCAATCTTAGATGAAATGATGATCAAACACATTGGTTAAACCATAAATGGTGCGTCTCTTTTTTGAGGACCAAAAAAATTTGCGGATCACTTCGTCGGCGGATCTTGGACATCCTTTTCTGTGCGGATGGCGCCGGGTGATGGTGAAAAATCGCAGTCTTGTAGGTAAGATATGAATATATATATACTGTATATATATACTGTATATATATATGATACTTTATGAAATTGAAATGAATTGAAGATCAACAACATGTTTCAGTATCTGATGAGTTATATCATGTCATAGTTATATCAATCGTTTAGTTATAGATCCAAGATCCATAGAGTATAGTTCTGTAGCTTTTTCCTCAGGCAGCACTCATAAATGGCAATCGGAAGTGCGCAATCTGAAATGCTGAATGGGATATAACTAATACTTTTCTGGAATACAATGGGGATATAATGGGATGTATCACCCACTTGATATGATATAAATGGATGTGCCAACATGTCCGCACTGGCCATGTGGTTATTGAATACTGAAATGCCTGCAGAAAATTCGACCTGGGTGACGGTCTTCCAGCACGGAACGCTTGGAATGACGACTATGTTCTTCCTTAAAAAAAAAACGGAAGATCTTGTTCTACCTTGTGATGTTGATATATCCCATCACATTTCCCATAAATACGAATGGATATATATATATATAGTATCCCATTATATCCCATTGATATATCCCATTGATATATCCCATAAATGGTATCTCTATTTCATACTTCATTTCACTGCCATGATCTCTTTTCCATGTCGTATACGGTGACTCACCAAGGTGCGTTTCCCAAGTGGTTCGATCAAATTTTGGGAATTCACTGGTGATTTTCCCAAAGATATTCTGGTTGGTGGTTGAGCCACCCCTCTGAAAAATATGAAAGTCAATTGGGATGATTATCCCATAGATGACATGGAAAATAAAAAATGTTCCAAACCACCAACCAGTATTTGAACTTCACTAGTATTTCACTGGTATTTCCCTGGTAATTGTCCTACAGATTCAGAATCTTCACATCCTACAGAAGATTTATGGAAAACGACCCATGGAAAAAGCATTGAGTTTTGATGATTTACTGAAATTTACTGATTTACCTATTCAAGAAAAACCTGGGTTCCATTTGTTTCCAGGCCGCGAACTTAATTAAATGATGTTAAATTATCAGAGTAAGATGGCAGAAATCACATGGCCCAAGGATTCATCAGATTTCAGGGATGTCAGACTGTCATAAGCGTTTATGGATACCCGGCCCGGTAAACGTTTACATAATTATGGAAAGATCCACCATTTTCAATGGGTAAATCCACTATTTCTATGGTCATTTGATGTCATATTCAATAGCTATGTTAAATTACCAGAGGGTAACATCATAAATAAAACTATCCATATTTTGTCCCTGACATGGTTCCGAACTCAACGTTGAGCGTCATTTCAGATGTGTCACGCAACATCAGCGCTTGCTGCCGTCAACACCCCTTTCGCAAGCACTGATGGCTGCATTGTAGCTAATGACATCCGAACTGATCGTTGCCTTGGGCATCGCCTCAAACAAAATCAGTGCCTCCTGCCATTGACTGCTCTTCGCACATGCACTGATGGCTGCATTGTAGCTGATGACATCCAGACTAATATTTGCCTTTGGTATGGCATCAAACAAGGCCAGTGCATGCTTCCATTGACCCCCCTTCTCACATGCACTGATGGCTGCGTTATAGCTAATTACATTTGAACCAACACTTGCCCGCGGCATTGCTTCAAACAAGATCAGCGCATGCTCCCATTGACCCCCCTTCTCACATGCACTGATGGCGGCACTGTAGCTGACGACATCAAGGCTAATATTTGCCTTGTGCATAGTTTCACACAAGATCAACGCCTGCTGCCATTGACCCCCCTTTTCACACGCACTGATGGCCGCGTTGTAGCTAATGACATTTGGACTAATCCTTTCCGTGGGCATCGCCTTAAACAATATCAACGCCTGCTCCCATTGACCCACCTTTTCACATGCACTGATGGCCGCATTGCAGCTGATGACATCCAGACTAATGTCTGCCTTGTGCATAGCTTCACATAACAGAAGCGCCTGCTGCCACTGACCACCTTTTTCAAACGCACTCATGGTCGCATTGTAGCTGATTACGCTCCGACTAATCCTGGCCTCGGGCATTGCCTCAAAGAGTCTCAGCGCGTGCTGCCATTGACCCCCCTTCTCGCATGCACTGATGGCTGCATTGTAGCTGATGACATCCAGACTAATGTTTGCCTTTGGTATGGCATCAAACAAGGCCAGTGCATGCTCCCATTGACCCCCCTTCTCACATGCACTGATAGTCGAATTGTAGCTAATGACATTCAGCCTAATCCTTGACTTGGACATTGTATCGAGAAAGATTAGTGCCTTCTGCCATTGACCTCCCTTCTCACATGCAGTGATGGCTGTGTTGTAGCTAATGACATCCAGACTAATCCTTGAAATGGGCATTTTCTCAAACAAGACCAGTGCCCCCTGCCATTGACCTCCCTGCTCACATGCACTGATAGCAGCACTGTAGCTAATGACATTGGGACTCATTCGTACCTTGGGCATAGATTCAAAGAAGAGTAGAGCCTCTTGCCAGAAGCTGTTTCTTCCACAGAACGAGATCCCCACGGTGTACTCGCACAAGTTGGGGGTGCCATGATCCGTCGCCAGCAATGCTTGGGAAATCAACCCCGCTTGCTTCAGCGCTGTCCTGTGCTGAAATAGGTGCGTGAACAATTATACAATGCTGCATAATTCTATGGGGAGGAAATGTTTTTGACCAGATCTAGCAAGCTCTTTAATGAGAATTTTGATGTTGCTTAAGACTTAAGAATTGCTATGAACAGCATCCCAGTCAGCAGTCGAAAAAAGCGAAATGTGGAATGGAATCTCCATATGATTCGAAACCGCGTGACCCTCAGATCTAGTAGACCCTGCCAACGACTGGGAGTTGGAAGATAACTTTCTCAAAAACTTACTGGTGCTAAACGTAGGGTTGCTGGATGGGAATGGATGGGTTGCTGAGGGTTGCTGGGATGATTATTGATAGTTAGCCAGTGGATCATTCCTGAAAATTCCATTCGTAAAACGCACCAGTAAGTCACTCAGAAATGGTCCTTTTTTTCAGGGCACTCAAAATTGTGGAGAATACACGGCCCACAAAAGTAGATGATTGGCCTACTATCAGAATTTTGATTCTTCACTGCTGAATCACCAGAGGGTAAATCTCCATTAACAAACATGGGAAACCGATGGAAACCGGCCTCAACGTATCTTGGGGCTCCGTCATTCTCGCTCTTCGCTTCCATGGCTGCACCAATTGATGTTTTACCACGTTTGAGTCATAGTGGCAATGGATACGAAAATATATTGATATCTATCAATTGGTTTATAAGATATTCTATCTGTCAATATATGATGGTTATTATCTGATGATAGTTAGATATCAGTAGGTATCTATATTGATGATATCTAATTTATAGATGTCTTTATATGTTATATCTACTAGTCTATTTATTGGTATGCATTATAATGGGATATCAAATAATAATGCCAATAGTGGTTTATCACCATTATACTACCAAGTATTGGTATGACTATATGTATTGGTATTAGATCCGTTGATAATAGAAACTAGTTGTAATACGATCATCAGATACCACAACATTTCGGTCATAATACCATTATCCATTGATATCATCATTATCTATTGATATTGTGATGAAATCCCATTGGAGGGTTTACCAAAACGGCCCATTGTCTGGAGCCCAGTTGCCAGTCACAAAAACATGATCTGTCACGGGGCAGATTTCTGGAATATCCTCAATATTAATGTTTGACTGGGCAAAAAACAATGCAAAAACATAAGCTGATCAGAAACTATCAAGCATGCATAAGCTGCATAAGCTAGAGCTCGATGATCGCGAGGGAGATACCCTCCTCGCCCTTTCTTTTCGGAGTGTGGGGACGACCCGGCTGGGGAACTTAGCGACCCATGGAACTTCGTTAAGTGGTCGAATCTTCGAGAGCGAGACCGCCCCGGCTATGCCCCCCCAATCAATTCACAAAGATTGGAGACGAAAATCCGAGGATCTGATTATATCAGTTTTCTGCCAACATTGCAGGAGTTGAAAAAACAACTAAAATCATCTTGGGATATTTTGGGATCTTTCAATGATCATTCGCCAGTTCTCACTTGGGCCGCAACTCGATCATGCTGACATCCTGGGGCCAGCAGAATCCAGGGATTTTGTCGACAAAGAGAGATTAACCACCAAAATATATCAAAATATAGGAAACTCTGTAGAAACAAAGACTCCACCAAAGATGTATCGATATTGATATAGAATGATATAGATATATAGTATATCAATATACATACTGAAGGGTTTTTTTTGGGAATATGTGTCCAGAAAGGACATCACCAAGAAAATTGCCGAGGCCAACCATATTTTCGCTTGCGCACAAAGCCGTTTCGGGACCATCGCATGATGCTGGCTGTTGTGTTGGTCGTTGCAATCCTCTCAAGACCTTTTTATAGCTCAAGTCATGTGTATAATATATAATATATATATATGTATATATATATGTATATATGTATATGTTCATACAGCAGGGTTTTTGATGAAAAAATCCCCAGAATTAGGACCCGCCACTGATTAAAAACTGTAGTTTCCAAATTCAAACTGCCTGGCACACCCATGGTTTTCAGATACATTCAAACAATGATGTTCATCATTAAACTTAAATCCCCACGTTTGCTGCTTGACATATATCTTCTGGGTACGCAATGGCGCTCCGGTCTACATATGCATTGCTCAAAATCCATATGTTTCCATGGCTACACCCAGGCCCTAGTTTTGATGTTTAAACATCTGTTTTGGTTGTTTAGAGTCCTGTTTTGCGTTATCAAACTGTCATGTTGGCTTCTTAACTTCCTAGTTGTCAATGCTGAACTCTCATTTTTGTTGCATCGACTTTTAATTTTAATGTTTTATTTTCTGCTAATTCAACCTAGCTATCGAAAATTTCCCATTTAGTTAGATGATTTACCCTTTTCAAAATTGTGATTTTCCAGTTCGCAAACTGCGCAACTACCAGTTTGCACATATTTTTTTCTCACTATATCCAGTCCTATGTTGCTTACTTTTCGTTGCCGGTGAAATTTCCGGATAGATGGTAAAGCAACCCCCAAGTAAAGATAGTTGGTAAAACCCCGCCAAAATGGCGTCTATCTTTTTGGAGGTTACTCTATGTGTGTATATATATATATACATATGATTGTGATTTAATCAAAGTGACCCTCATTCCGGGGAGGGTCACTTTATATCATGTTAATTGGATATCTCGTTTTTCCCAGAATGGGGGATCCCCATTCTACCACGGGTTTCAATACTCTAATGTCGGATGACTTTGGGTCCCCCCCAAAATCATAGGAAACATCCACATATGTCATACCTACGTGTTCCAAACCTTGTCTTTTTTTTCTTGTTTGGGCAAGAAGTATCTTTTTGATCCCAAACGGAGAAAATTCTTGCAATCGACGTTTTTTGTTTTTTCTTGGTTTTGCTGTCCTTGGTGGCTCAATTTCCTGCCACTTGAGAGCCTTT
>Ga0126342_10005645_pt1 | contig 21919 bp, 21 predicted proteins | sample Cyp1metagenome_FD_92528 | JGI IMG/M metagenome (GOLD analysis project Ga0126342, IMG submission 92528) | Coral microbial communities from Lord Howe Island, Old Settlement Bay, Australia - Cyphastrea 1 metagenome | ecosystem: Host-associated > Invertebrates > Cnidaria > Coral ... | reverse complement strand
ATGTGAGGATAAGAAGATGTGAAGATGAGAAGATGTGAAGATGAGAAGATGTGAAGATGAGAAGATGTTTTACAGACCCCCACTATTGGAAGAACCCTGCGCTCAGACGCTCTCGGGAAAAAATCTCTTCAACGCCTAAAATTACGATGGCCAGGAGCACGACTTGATGGATGAGCGCATCATCTTCTGCAGGGTTGGGATCACCCGTTGTGGTTTTGAGTTTTTGAGGAATCTTAGTTTTTTACAATAGGATCCACCATCCCCAATTTTACAAGAAATTGGTGTATTATTGCTTTACTAACATGCCCTAAGTTTGGCATAGTTTGGTGTGGCTTCATTGGGAATCGATATGGCCCAGACACCCAAAAAACATGGTGATTTTGTATGTGGTTATGGTTGTGGGTACCCTAAAATAGATGGTTCCTGGCTGGCCCCAGTATGGTGATTTTTGATGTTTTGACCCATCCCCATAGTCAAGGTCTGTTTATTTGGCACCCTTCTGTTAATATCCAATAGCCAATAGTCCATGCTCATAGTGGCTAGGCTATTCGTCCACATCCTCCATGGTTTATAGTTTCCCATCTCAATAGATTTGATACACGGCGTTGTTAGTGAACGACGCGTGGCCAAGTTTGTCTTTCGTTGGACCTGAGGATGCAGTGGTCAAGGACAGGCATCGAGAGGGGGCCAGATTTATTGAAAACTTCTACAGGAGAGGGGGCGAACTACCTTGAAGCGATCACATGTCCGAAGAACCAGTTGTTTAAGAAATCAATGGAAAAAATCGTTTAATTTCATCGAGATAATTCAAGATAACTATAGATCTATAGGTGCCCCGGTATCCCAAAAAAAAAACTATGGCGGTTGAGCTTGCTCAGCAGGAGAAGCTCCGAGGGCACCAGGCCTTCCTGCTGCGATGCCAGGGCACTCAAGGGTTCACCATATTTCACCAATACCACTGGGTTGCCTTTGTCAAAACTTACTGGCGCGTTTTACGTAGGGAATGGATGGGTTGCTGGGGGTTGCTGGGATGATCTGCTTGATAGTTAGCCAGTGGGTTATCCATGGTTATCCCATCATCTAATCCCATGAACATGGCATTAATAGTGATGATGATGTTATATGTTATTGTCATTGTTCTCATCACTATTATATTACATGTGGTACAAACCCGATAATCTATCCCATAATCATGGATAATCCCCAAATTTAGAACTCCCATGATCTTGGCTCCGGTGCTTTACGCTCCCAGGGATTTTCGACGCCTTCATGCGCAGCACCGTGATGGGTCGAGCAGGGGCACCTGGCACCAATCCCAGGCGAAGCCAAAAACCATGGATGTAACGCCAGGACATTCATTGAGCCAAGACATATGTCAGATATATTGGCATGTTATATCAGCATATTAGTTTCTTCAAAGTTCATGTCATGAATGTTCACTATTTCTAGATATCGTTCGCAGCTTTCTTCAGGATTTACACGTGATTTTTGCCCACGGCTCAGGTAAAGGTAAAGGTTCCATGAGTTTAGGTATGCATCAAAGTGCAGTTCCTGATCCCAGGATACCCCATGTAGTGGCACAGGACAGTCAAAATATGTCAAAGATTATCAAACATTTCGAAAGTTTGAAAATCCATAGATTCAGGTTCCCTTGGATTTGAATAAATAATCGAACACATTTTGATCTATCCATGGATTTGGGGTTCCCTTGGATTTGTCTAAAAATGGGCTACACCCCAAATCCACTGTCGCTCAGCACAAAGCTCGGAGCCTGCGCAAAGAACAGGAGACACCGATCCGAGGCTATGGATTGGGAAGCTAAAGAATGGCGGTAATACATTACATTACATTAAATTAAATTACATTACATTACATACATATACGTATACATGTACACATTATATGTATATATATATTATCATATGTATATATATATATATATATTATCATATATATATGTATTATATTATAACATATATATATATATATATTGGATATCTAGATATATATGTGTATGATATATATATATATATATACGGTTTATTATATATATACATATTGAACTATATGGTGGACTTTTAAGCGCGTAAGGAACTTTCGAAATTGGAGAAATCCAAAGGTTCGAGAGTTTGTTATTTGTTTTTCAAGTTGCATGTTCAAGTGCCTCAATCTTACGACCCCATGAATGTTCCCAGGAGCTTCAAAGTATGTTCGATGATGCCAAGCGCAGTATGGTGCGAAGACTTGGAGCAGTTGCTTCATTCAAAGTGACCATCGTGTTCAGCCAATGTGTGCAAAATCTCCCGTATTGTTCACCGTATTGTTCATATAGCAGATGCAAAAAAAAAGGTACCAATCCATATCAATCCAATCCTCTATCCCAAAAAGAAAAAGATAGTCAATTGGCACATTTTCCAACAATCTCCTCCATTTCAGTGGCAGGTTCAGCTCTCCAGTGCAGCAGTGGCGATCCTGGAACGAATGCCCCTCGGTGGAAGTTGCTGGGAATTGCTGGTGAACAATGGATGGTAAATGGATGGTCATCCAAAAAGAAAAACCTGATGTTGAGTCCTAAATGATATTAGTCATGAGTCCTTTCAAGATGTTGAAGAACTCCATAGCCTATAATATAATATAATATATTCATATTCCTCTCGTTTCCCATCCCAGGAAGGCTGATCCCCTCAGTTCCTTCCTGGCTTTTGTCAGTTTCTCATCGTCAAGGCGTCGTGATCCAAAGCCATGGACGATGAAGCTGATCCTGCACCTTTGGGTACCTACTCCCGACGGGAGGTTTGGGATTTGGAGAAAGGGTCGCAAGAATTGGTATCAGATAATGGTTAATCATGGATAATAGTGGTCAATGATGGTTCCTGATGGCTAATGATGATATTCTGAGTACCAGAAACTCATTTGGAGGTCTGTGTCATTCTTGGGATTGGGTTTAGTTTCGGACTTAAAAAGCAGCAATGAGGTATATGACCAGAACTTGAGACCTAAGTTCATCAAAAACCCAAACTGAAGGTTGTTTTTGAAATGACACGACATAGATGGTGTCAGCAAATTGATATGGGTACAGCAACAACTATGGGTACCCACGTGCTGGGTCTTGAAGATAATATTTCCGTGCTGATTGGGAGAATCTCTTCTGATTTAGGATTGGTTCTGCTTCCAATTCAAAAAGGTCTGTGATAAAATCTCCAATTGTCACACCCAGAAATAGATTTCCCCATGACATGTTTGTGTCGTGTCGTATATATCCAATATGTTCATTGCCGCAATTCAGTCCACTTCCCCCAATTTTTTTTGTGTCAAATGGTGTAAAGCGGTCCATTTTCAGCATTAGCCCATCCAATCTTGACTTGTAAACATTTATTTCGACCCAGCCACATCGAGGTCTTCTCTACCGAGTTGTCCAAAGAGCAGCTTCAGACAGAGGCTTGCAGAGTGCTGGATGTTGGATTCACCCTTTGGTAAATTAACAGTTGGACCCTGAAAATCACCCATTGACAGAGTGGTTTCACGACAAATCTTCCAAATCCGATGACTGGCAGGGTCTATGTTAATTTACTGGAGGGTAATATTCATAATTTTGGTGTGCCTTGGGAACCATCAAAACGGCGTCTCACTGCCGTATCCTCACAGGGCGTGCAGCGCCACTTAAAGGACGCCCTGGCAGAGGTCGATGGGGGGGTGATGCTGCAGAGGAACAAGGCAACTGCAGAAATCAGGATATCAACTGAAAATCAATGGGTATCATCATGGGTATCATCATGGGTATCATCATTATCCATATTATATGATGGGTATCAACCATTGGATACTTATCATCATGGTATTGGAACATGATGCAATGGTATTCAATGGGTATCATCATTACCCTCTGGTATTGAAAATGGCCATTTATAGTGGATTTTCCCGTCAAAAATGGTGATTTTCCATAGATGCCATAGTTATGTTAGTTTACCAGAGGGTATCATTCATTATCCACAACACCTGTGCTTAGAAGTATAACTGTGAAGAAAAGATACGGATCTGTTCATCACACGACTGATTTTTTAAACCTGGCACATCTCAATGCAGCCAAAACAGATGTCAAAATATGCCATAATATTATACATATATATATATATATATTCATGTATTGTCGTATATTCCTATATGTATATATATAATTCATGATTCATAGGCATATTCTGGCTTTTTGTATATCATCAATAGCCCATTTCTTGAAGTCTCCGTGATGTTTCCAGGTGTCCTTGCTGCATCGACGACTGGCGGCCGCTGGTCAACCTGCAAGAGAGGAGCCACTATCAGAAGATATCCCATTCTTTAATAGGATATGGAGGTTTCCTAAAATAAAGGTACCCAACAATGGATGGTTTATAAAGGAAAATCCATCTGTAAATGGATGATTTAGGGATACCCCCATGTTAGGAAACCTCCATATGAGCAGCAATTATTGGCGTTCATCCACCAAAAAAAAAATGGGATATGGGAATTAATCAGCCACAAAGTGAAAGTGTCACCAATGAATAGTGGATATGAATGGGATATGTTTGGGTCAACGTTGGATGGGTAGTTTACTATTCTATTGTTGTAGTTTAACATAGCGGAAAATGACCCGTGTTCGATTGATTTTACCTTTCGAAATGGTGATGTTTGATGCAACAGAGATATATAACCAGCAAAATGCTAGTACCATGGAGGTGAGATTGGGACTAATGGGTGTAACATTGGGGTTATTTAACCCCAATAGAGAAATCAGTCCCCTATATTTATGTTGATATAGCTGCTCACAGCTTAAGTGGAACTAACTGCACCTCCAAGAATGTACGAAGAACTGGAAGAACCGGATTCAGGATTTTATTCCGAAATCAGTGTGACAATGACGAACAAAAAAGGCGCCACAACAGGTCTGAAATCTGCACAAGCGCAGATATTGCCAATGGGAATCCAAACAAGCAGCAATCCATGAAAGAGCTTGTATCCCCATCAATCCCATCAATCCCACCAATCCCTATTTTACATACAGTATATATATATTTGTTTGTTTTTCTATATTTAAATGTATATATATCAATATATATATATATATGTACACAAATGTATGTATATGTATATACCCCACTAATCCCAATCGCCGCCCCACTGGGAGCCAGCTCCTCAGGAGCCCAACCCTGCACTGGTGCCTCGGAAGCCAGAAATACCAAAACAAAGATTTGTGAAGCGGAAGGAAACCATGGATTTTCCTATGAAATATGTGTTTTTTATGTGGGTTTCATGTTTTTTTCCGGTTTCAAATGTCGATATGCCCATGATATTCCCATCATATTCCTATATATCAATCTTCCCGGAAGAAATCCAGCACCAGGCAGGGTAGCTATTGGGATTCCTATGAAATACTGTAAATCATTGGTTTACAAAGGGATAAACCATCTAACAACGCCTGTGCAGGATTTCGCAACCATCCACAGTATCACCTTCTATGGCCATCAAAAAGTGGGAAACTACCATCAAACATCAAATTTTCCAAGAGACTTGGGCTCTATATGGGTATAGAAATGATGAACGCCCAGCCTAGAAATGATAGCCACAAAAATTGGGATGAACCTTTTTTTTGAGGATATTTGAGGTACCCATGTTAGCTGCGCCTATGTGGAATAGTATGAGCTGCAGCCATCGTGATCAATGAAACCATCCCATCAAATACTGGTTGGTGTGTGAATATTCCCGTGATCGGCTATAATCCCCAATTTTTGCATCAATATTGATAACCCCATAAAAATAACCAGTGATGGACTATTAAATCCACTTTTTTTGATTACAGAATGGTATCACCCCATTGATTGAAGTACTACTTACTGGTTAGTATAACCCAAAAAAAATGAACCCATGATATGCAACGGCTAAGGAAGAGTTTGAAGCAGCAGGCCGTGCTGCTTTGAGCATCTACGGATCGGCCGAGACCACCGTCGCCCGCCCAAGCATCTAGGGATCATGGGCATCTCATGGGTTTGTCTGAAAATAAGGTACCCATAGGTACCCCAATCCCGACATCGACAAATCGATCATCATCCCTATGAAAATATGCCTCCCAATTGACTCTTTCATGGATATAACCCCCATGGACAAACCTAATCTGATAAGACGGTGAGTAAACAATTACATGTAGCATGAGTTGACTAACACTACGAAAAAAATGACAGGTGTAATCAGATATAACCAGATATCATCGGATATAATCCTTCATATCCAAGTCAAGTTATCTATCTCCTTCATATCCAATACTTTAGATGTAATATGATGTAATCAAGTTGCTGGATATCTCCTTCATATCCAATACTTCACTGTGAGTCCAGGTTGCTGTCCCCAAGGCTGTAAAAAACCGCCCGGCATCGTCATCTTCCTCCGCCTATGTGTTTGGGAACCTCGAAGCTGAAAGCCGGTAATGGGAACGAGGGGAACTGGTAATGGGGATTTAATGGAGGTTGCCATCATTTACCCCCTGGTAATTTAACATAGCTATAGAAAATCACCATTTTTAATGGGTAAATCCACTATAAATGGCAATTTTCAATAGCTATGTTAAATTACCAGAGGGTAAATTGGTTTTAACATGTTTTAACTTTTAGCCATCAAGAATATGCAGATACAATTCACAAATGATGGTTGGTAAACCCAAAGTTCTTTAAGGATTTAACCATCAGTTGCCCTCTGGTAATCAGACATAGCAATGGAAAATCACACATGTATAGATGATGTTCGCATTATACAAGGCCTCCAAAAAACAGGGGATTTTCAATTGTTCCATCTATGCCAGAAGGTACATGGGTTTCCAATGGAGATATAACTTATACCCTCTGGTAAACTAACATAACTATGGAAAATCACCATTTTTAATGGGAAAATCCACTATAAATGGCCATGTTCAATAGCTATGTTAGTTTACCAGAGGGTATAAGTTATAAATCATGCTTAGTAAACGGGATCTTGGGGGACCGGCACATCACTAATTTAAAGATCACCAAACAACCCCATAAAAGATGTGGAAATCCGAGCCATTTGCTACATCCGGCCATGCCGAATGTTATCCCTCGGTGGTGTTAAAATCATACCCCAAAAGGTCCAATTTGCATGTGATGTTTGTGCCATATTTAAGATATAGCCCCCTTTTTTCATAGAGAAATTTATTCATATGGGAGGAAATTGAGAAGCAATGCTCCCACAATATTCTACACTATATTCATCTACTCTAATTTCTAGGGGCTCACAAGCATTCACAAGCCACAAATATCCACAGTCATTCTTGGGGCTCCAATAGTGACCACTAAATATCAGTTGGGTCATCCCTTGACGACACTCCGGTCATCGTTGTGGACGGACTGGAGTCGTGGATAACTGGAGTCCACAACAAAAATCTAGATAAGCAATAGATTATTGGATTAATGGCCAGTATTGCCATATATTGCCATTATTTCCAACAAGTTCTCCACACAAATGGTACCAATCATTTCCATTAACCCAATAGCTCCAGCCACGACAAGGTCCACAGAAGGTCCCAGAGTTCGCGTGCCAAAGGGCAATGACTTTGTTGGGACTCCGAATGCGCTTTGAGGAATTGATGCTATTTGATGCTGTTCTTCTGGTAGAAATTACCCAGAAAAAGTCAGAAGATCAACATGCTGATCAAGCTGATCGGGATGATTTCAACTTCAAAATGAATGTCAACTAGTTCGAAAGATTCAGCAAGACTCAGCCCTAGCGGCCCTGGTTAACTTGAAGCCGTTTGTTGCTGGCTTCAACGGGTTGAAACATGAAACCAGCCCAGGCCAGCACCATGGCATACCTCCGAGAAGCGCGAAAGAATCCAGGCGCAAGTGATGTAACGGAACAGCTACGTAACTACTCGCTGCAAAGATACGTTGATATGTAGAATTATGTAGATATGCGTGTTATATTTATATAGAGATATATATTATCTATCTATATTAGCTATATATATATATGTAGGTTTGTAGATATAGATTTAGAGACGTTGCAGATCCACAATATCTGCAATTCTCTCGTCACGTGTAGCTGTGTGGGACCAGCATGTTGCTCCCTCGTCAGCATCCCAGTGAGTTGTGGGGCTGAATCCCAGAATCCAAAAAGCTGGTTTTATGCATATGAAAAGTTTAAGAAGAATTAGAATTTTGTGATGTTCAAAGATGTTTTTTTGAACATATATATAATATAATATGATATAATATAATAATATAATAATATATGTGCATTGCATATTATATATAAGTGATTTGACAAACCATCGGTGAAAATCCTCAGCCCCAGGCCTGTGGAGAATGCTGGAAAGTGTCTTGGTATCCGAGACCATGGTAGTTGTCACTGGTGTTTTTTTTTTTTTTATGACCTAAACCCATAGATGGATATCTAGTTTCATCTATATCATCATTCGCGCCATAGCTTTGCCAAGTTGGTATATCATCTCATGTACTCCAATATACTAGCATGTATATTTTCACATCATATATAAACATATGTGAACATATATAAACATGTATAAACAGTATACCCTCTGGTAAACTGTCACATAACGAACTGGAAAGATCCACCATGTTGTAGCTGGCTAAATCAACTATTTCGACTGGGCCATGGCTTCAATAGCTTTTTGTATGTTTACCAGGCCGGGTAAACATCTGTAAACAGCCCAGTATGAAATCCAAGAATCCACAGCGGCCATCCATGACGACCCCAGGTCAATTGGCACCAACTCTGCGCTGTGGGCGCAACTGGATGAGTGGCTCAGTGAAATTTGGGTCCAAAAAATGCGGCTACCAAAAAACTTTGTAGTATCCAAAAGTTGATGAGTTGATGATTCATCATAAGTTTGGTTCCAAAAATTTGATTGATTTTGATGGAAAATTTTCAAAGGCACCCATTTGGAGGTCAAGTTTTGTTCAACGTTCGGAGGACCTATAAAATGCAGGATCCATGCGGAAAGGATGAGGAGGATATTCAGTTGTTCATGTAAGATGCAGATAAGAGATGGGTATATATTTGATATAATATATATAATAATTATATAATATAATGTGTATTATAATATTATATATGTTATTATATAATATAGTTTTATATTATGTATAATAGAGTATCAGTATAATATAATAGATAGATATGATAGATATAGCTGATGTAAACCAACAAACCTGAGGATAGTGAGATAAACAGCTGCTGCTCTTGAGCCACCCAGATGCTCAAAGCTCAATAGCTCAGTTTCTGCTGGAGGATTTATCACTGAGATGCAACTGGGCCATCTGAAAGATGAAGGAAAGATTGGTTGGAAAGTGTCTAATATTGATGGTAAGAAATCAGAATTGCGTTAAAAAGTGCTGGTTTAGACATGTTGAATCATTTTGATACATTTGTTTTTTTAGTGGAGAGGCAGGCTGAGACGTGTCGGTTCATGAAAACAGGTTGGATGGCTACATGGTGCGAAGCTCAATTGGACAGGTCCATCATACTCTGGCTATCAATGATATATCAATGATATATTATATCAATGATATCAGATCTATTCAAATCTTCATAGATCACTTGATTTTTATTTTATAGATCATCTATTCAAATCTTCATAGATTATCAATTTCATCTATTAGCCATAGTATTTGATAGATCATAGATCATATCTATTTAATGATACTATGGCTTCTGATTTTTATGGCTCTGATTTGTGGAAACGACCATGGTCCAAGGCCGGGATGTCAGGACGCTTCGAAGGTGGGCGGTGGATTTCTGGTGAAACTTCCATGGAAAACTTCATGGAAACTTAGATATCTTAGATGAATCATACTGTCCAAACATCACCATCTAGTGGATTTCAATGGATTTCATCTATTTCATCCTCAAAAAAAGTTGATGTTTCACAATCCAATCTGGTCGAACATGATTTCCCAGCTAATCCACGCCTGATTTCGTGCAGGTACATGAGTTGGGTTTCACCAAAAGGGTGTTGTCGACGTCCACATCCCTAGAAGGGACGGTGGGCGTTTTTCCGCAACAAAAAGTGTGGTGGATGGCAGTGGATGCACCAAAAATGATGCTTCCTGGGGGGGCAGGGCGGGCAAACAATGGGAGCCACGGTGGTTTGGTGACAGCCATGAGCCTCAGGACGTCGACATTTGGCTAAGATGGTGTCATCGGTGTCATCCAACATGTGGATGTTTTCCATGTGTCAGTCTTAGCTGATTAGTCTATCAATAATCAATAATCATAATATATTAATATATCATAGTCTTAGCTGATAAATATCATAATTATCATATAATTATCATATATCAATATCTTAATATCTTAATATGTGATATTAGTTCTATCCCTAGGAAATACATCCCACAGCTATTCACCACATAGGCCAAGTTTCATCAGCCCAATCCCGTTTCTGCGACGCGATGGAAAGCTGGGACGCTCCAAGGCTCTGAAAAATGGGACTTCGCACGGAAAGATGTTGATGGATGAGATGGATATCATAGACCGATATTCCAACAGTATACAACTCATGTTACCCGGCCTGGTAAACGTTTACAGTTTGCGAACTTGAAAATGGCCATAGAAATCGTTGATTTAGCCATGAAAAATGCTGGATCTTTCCATCGTTATGTGACAGTTTACCAGAGATTACCTTAAATGTGATGGAATACAACCACTTTAGAAGTTCGGTTTCTCAAAATTCAGGGACTTTTCTCGGGCCGCCACTCGGAGGTTCCAATGAGTTCCTTAGGTGCGCTTCAGAATCTGGGGGCCAGTTGTGTGGCTAGGTATAGATAGAGAATCTTATATGTACCGTCTGGTTATGACTAACATAGCCATGGAAGCCATGGCCCATAGAAATAGATGGTTTACCTATTAAAAATGGTGGATCTTTCCATGGCTATGTTAAATAACCAGACGGTACATATATATATGTGTGTGTGTACATGGTATGTACTAGATCTCATTTTACGGATGTAGTTGCTTGCCTGGATCAAGCCTCAGAATGTTCCCAACCTCGACCTCACATTGTCCATGGGTCCATGTTTGGAGGAATGCTTAAAATGACAGCTTTGGCATCTAGATTCTGAGTTCATAGAGTTTGATATGTTGAAACACCTCGTTTAGTTGAGTTTGATGTGTTCTCTCGTTCACTGCCAGTTATCACTGATGTGAGGCAAGCGAAATCCCAATTTTCGAACGGTTTTCGTTTGCATTCGTTGTGGAATCTCAATGTCGAATGGTAAAATCGGCGCTGGTTTTCAGTTCGCCAGGTGTGTCTCCAAGAACCATCAAAGTTCCCAGTCGTCCTCAAAGTGCCAGGTCCGACAAGTTTCATTGGAGTAAAATTGGGATTTTAATAAAGCAACAAGAGTGAGGATCCATTGTACCAAACATATTGTGTATATATATATATATATATGTATGTGTGTGTATGTGTGTATGCAATATATATATATATATATATGTATACATAGATATAAGCACATAATAATATACACATAGATAGACTTAGATATAGAGATTCACCAAATCCATCAAAAAATAACTACCACCAGTGGTTTCTTTTCATCTCCAAAAATTTGGACACCAGGGTTCGGCCGCAGAGCGCGGAAGCCCAGGAATGAGTGCCGTTTGTGCAGTGGGATTTAATTCGAGGTGGTTTTGGTTTTGTTTTGTTTCTTGTTGATGATGATGAGGATGAGGATCATGAGGATCATGAGGATCATGAGGATCATGATCATGATCATGATGATTGATCAGCACATTTTTGGAACTCAAAGTAGCTTCCAGTGAGGTGCACAGAGTCGTCGCAGTGAAGGGGATGGAGGTGCAGACTGCTTCGATATGAATTGGTGAAACGGTCGAAAGATTGCTAACAAAACATGGCAAAACATGGCAAAACATGGCAAAACGGTAGAAAAATGTGAGAAACATGTGGGATATCAAGCGTCAACGTCCAGGTCAAAGCTGCCTTAGCTACAAAGGTTTGATGACCAGACAACAGCACCACAACAGGTGCGCTGCCGAAGGGGTTCCATCAATGGCTTATCCAGTGCCAGGTTGGAATATACATGGGGTAAACATAAATGGCTGGTTAATGGTTAATGGTGGATAATGGTGTTTAATAATGGTTAATGAGATATCTGGTTGGTGGTTTGGAACATGTTTTTTTGCATTTCATATATGGGATGTCATCCTTCCCATTGACGAACTCATACCCTCCAAGATGGTTATTGCACCACCAACCAGAATTGGTATTGCGAAGAGTTTCTGCATTTTTTTCCCACAAAAGTTCCCCAGTTCCAATGGGCTGCCCCCGCATTCGGATTTTTCAATGACTGCCGATACCACCGCCAAATTTTACCAAGGCTACCCAAAATAAGATCGTTTCTCATTAAAAAACGTGATTCAAGAATAGAAAATGACCAGAAATTCAATACAAATCTGCATGAACCCCATGAAATCCCATTGAAAATTCCATGCATCCCATCAATTCCAATAGACATCCCATTAAATCCATATAAAAATCCTATTAAATCTCCATCAATCCCCATTCAAAATCCCATGAATTCCAACAGAAATCTCATTAAGACTCCCGTTAAATTCTCATTAAAATCCCATGAATTCTGATAGAAATCGCATCAAACCCTTTAAAATCCACATTGAAATACCATGAATTCCAATAGAAATCCTATGAATCCACATCAACGTGCAGCCTAAAATCCCATGAATTCCAATAGAAATCCCATGCAACCACATTAAATCCACATTACAATCCCATGAATTCCAATGGAAATCCCGTGAAACCACATTAAAATCCACAGTAAAATCCCATGAAACCACATTAAGAATCCCATTGATCTTTGAAGATTGCCTTCCAGGCCTTCATCAGCTGGGCGACGCATTCTCCCTGCCGAGCTGGGTCTGTCGGGGCGTCGTGCCAGGAAACCAAGGATTCCCGAGCCATGGGGAACCTGTTGGAGCAGAATTTTCCAACCATAACTATCTGATAGTTATAATAGGTAATAACTATCAGGTAGGTAAAGAATAACTATAGTCAGTATACTATCTGATAGTTAGATAAGTATAGTAATTAATGATAATAGATAGTGATAGTAAATGATAATTAGACATTAGACATCATAATAATGATAATGATGATAGTTAGACATAATTAGATATAGTTAGATAGGTTTCAATAAACTGGAATCTGCAACAAAAACTCTGATTTCATGATAGTAAATAATAACCCATCAGACTTTACCTCGTTTTTTTTTTGGAATATCTATGGCCATCACCACCAGCGATGGCCATGGCGCCGAGGTCCTTACTCTTCCATCGCATGTGGACAACTGTGACCAAGGTCTCCGGTGCGGAGCCATCGACTGATTCATGGGGGGTTAAACCATTTTTATTGGGAAAACCATGGGAAAATGGTGATTTATATGGAAAGATCCACCATGCTATCAATGGGAAAATCCACTATTTCGACTGGGTCATGTTCAATAGCTATTTTGACATAACCAGAGGGTAAAATGGCTGGTTAATGCCATGGACTAATGGTGGATAGTGCTGGTTTTCATGATGGTTTTGCTGACATAATGCCATGGATTATGGGTGATCATCCATGGTTGGTTAATAATGGATTAATGGTTGGTTAATAATGGTTGATAATGGTGGATAATGGTGGATAATGGTGGTTTGTAGTGGTTAATAGTGGTTAATGACATAACTGGTTGGTGGTTTCAAACATGAAATTTATTTTCCATTTCATATATGGGATGTCATCCTTCCCATTGATCAATATGTTTCAAGATGGTTATTGCACCACCAACCAGATAATAATGGATTAGATTCATGCATGGTTGATCTACATAAGTTCCATAATCATTCTCTACAAGCTATAATCTACATGATGGATGGTCCCAATAATCCATTGGAATCACGTTATCCCCATTATCATGGGACATGATATCCTGATTAATATGTCAATTGAGTCAATATCCCCCCCCCGTTATCCCCATATTTGATAACGCCGGTAATGTGATAAACCGAGTCATAAACCATGCGGAATGTTCTTCGATCCCAGGACCAGGCAGCCACTGGTTTTCATTGTTAACCATATTTCGGATGAGGGACACAGATGTATGTATATGAGATATATATATATATGTATATACATGTATATGTTATATATATATGTGATATGATATGTGTTTCTGTGGGAGTGGAACTACCACTAAGACACCAAGATAAACATATCCTTCTTTACTCTGGCGAATGGCCAGGAGAAAGTTGCTGTTGGCGTTGGTTGGCTCACGCCGTTGCTTGGTGGCGATCGTGGCTGTGCGGGGATCATTGGTTTTCCTTTACCATTTACCCTCTGGTAAATTAACATGGACCCTGGCAGATAGGGGTTGGAAGACTAGTTTCCATTAAACATGGGTGATTTTCAGGGTCTATGTTTATTTACCAGAGGGTAACCCATGATCCCCAATATGTTGCTGGTGAAATTGTTCAATCCACATAAACACAATAAGACTACTTGATACAGTAACACGTTTGTTCATCATCATCACCACCTTCGCCTACAGTCAGCATGATGATTGAAACGCCAAAAAAAGCATCGACCATCGATGATCATTAGCAATCCATGATTGAAAAATTAAGAGTTATTACTCTAGCATCATGAGATGTCAGAATCATTATCACATATATTCACATATATTCATATATTCAGACATATTCACTTATATTCACGTATATTCACATATTATAAGTCAGTTTTGTCGTAAAGAATGCATTTCTCACCATATCCTCACCATATTGTCATAAAGGATTCCCCATGCCAACATCGCATCGACGTCCGCGACCAGGTCTTGAAAGAAGCTTCCTGGTTAAAAGAGGATCTCGACACCCTGCGCAAGGACACTGTCCCGACTGGGAGACATTTCCGTGTTCAAGGTCAGGATGTGTTTTTTTACATATTAAAAAAAAACATACCGATATATACATATATATAATAACAATACGGCCAGGCGCTGTGTGTTGCCCGGAAGGTTCAAATGGCGTTTGAACATGTTTAAACATTATCCTTCAACATGCTCAAACACCTGCGCAGGGCCAGTGTTTTGAGATTTCCCAGACGACGAACCCCAAACCCTAAAACCCTAAACCATCCTAAACCCTAAAACCCCAAACCCTGAAACCCTAAACCCTAAAACCTAGGCTCTGAAAGCTTTGAATCCTAAACTGGAAAACACTGCGTATACGCAGTATTTTCTGCAATCTCCTATCATATATTCATCAGCACGACATTCTCAATGTTAATGTCTGGGCAACACACGGCGTCTGTGGGTAATATTATGTTTATTGAATATATTATATACATTGAATATATATATATATGCATATATATATAGAGAGAGATAGATATAGATATATGTGTATATTAAATAAATTTAGATATATATATATATATGTTTATTTGTTTATTTAATATATGTTTATATATGCATATATATATATACTGATGCATAGCAATATTTATCTCTGACTTGACGATAGTTGGAAGATCACCTTCCATTCCAAGCCTTCGGGACGTGGTTTCGAATGGTGCCATGGTCACAGAAGCTGCCAGGAATATGCTCACCACATGGAGCAGCAAACCAAGGCCCGTGTGGCCCAATAATCAGGAAAAATGGAGGATACCATCATGTTATGGCCATTTTGATAGGAAAATGATGAGAAACTCTGAGAAACCACGACATGTTGATAGGAATATTTGGTAATGAAGATACACCATGGGAGGGGTGCCCAATTTTGATGCCCCGAATCGAGATGTGACGACTTTCGATGTTCCAGGCAGGCATTAAGACGAAAGATCACCCAATCTGCAAGTCATGTTTCAAATTTGATGATGATAGTCTTTGTGAAACAACCACATGATTCAGAGATGTCCAGTGAATGCTTGGCAGAAAAAAAAGCCTTTGTAATTGTCCCTATGATCAACCCTAATTGACCAAGTATGTTCAGATATTGTTTTGGCAGCCAGTCAACCACCCACAGGCGGTTTTTCAGGATCAAAGGTGGTTTCCCTTGTCCCCAGATAGAGAGTTCCGTGGAAGAGCTGGCGGAGCTTCGAGGGGCTCACCGTACTTTGCAGTTGCTTGGCGACAAAGTCAGCACCAAAAAGCAGATAATTATGGGATAAGACAAGAATGAGATATTAATGGAACATTATCCATTAACCCATTAATATCAAGATAATGTTCCATTAACCATATTAATGCTAGTCTTTACCAAGAATATTAACCCATGGTAAAGAATGAATCATCGGATATTGGACAAGCATGGGATCATGGGATTGTAATGGAATATTCATGGAATATGACCCTCTGGTAATTTAACAGTTTGCTATTGAAAATGGCCCAGTCGAAATAGTGAGTTTTCCCATTAATAGCATGGGTGGATCTTTCCAGTTCGTTATGTTACAATCACCATGCTATTAATGGGAAAACTCACTATTTCGACTGGGCCATTTTCCATTTTCCATATAAATCACCATTTTCCCATGGTTTTCCCATGGTTTTCCCATTAAAAATGGCCATTTTCCATAGTTTTTTGTTAAATTACCAGAGGGTAATATCCCAATGAAACCGTTTCTGGAGAATTTTTCCGAGCTCCCAGGATCGAGCTTCGGAGTTCTCGGGATTCCTGTGACGTGTTGAGGCGGCGGCAACGCACCTGATGTGGGTAGCATTGATTTGTACCGTGGATCTATAAATGTTAGATAAATGGTATACCATAATCTTGATTTATATATGATTTTATGATATTTTATGGTGTATCAATATAAAATACTATAAATATCTATAAATGTGTTTGCATTGGAATTTTCGAAGCTCTTATAAATGTGTACATGCAACATTGTGCGACATATTTATATACACGGAGAGGAAAGTCTTTGTCCATTCTAAATGTTCGATCTGAAGATATGATTTGTTTGTGTGCAGATTCTAATCAGCATAGAAAATGTTCAACGGGTCCACAAATGCTTAAGTGATCTGTAGCTTAAAGGTGGTGTTTACAATTTATTGTCACCAATCAGTACCAGTCATTTCGACAAGCCGACCTGGAAGGTCCAATCCACAAGACCCGGCAATACGTGAGTCTTGTGTCAAACCAACTAAAAACCCCACGTGCTAAGAATTACATGTAATTACACCTTCAAGGGAATGTAAACATCCCACCCAAACCGACTTGCAGACAGACAACTTAAGTGATCTTGAGTGTGCGAGTTCAAACACACACCCGAACCCAAGGCTATTTTTGTGGAATGTGTAGCACCTGCTTAGCGTTTGTTGTAAGGATTCCTGATAGAGAAGGAAGTCAGTTGAATGGGTTGAATATTGCGATTCACTTTGAAATAATCCTGCTTGATGTTTCAATTGTCAAGCTTATTTAGGATGATAATCCCAGCAGACTAAGAGATTTTTTGGATTGGGAACCAGCATATATGGTGTGTCAAAACCATTCCAAACCATTCCATTGCGGATGATAAACATCCATCAATCCTTAGCCAGTTTGCCGTGAACAGGAAAAATACTCCTACTGTTGGTAAAGCAATAATAAACCACAATTTTACCATAAATGGGTGCTATAAACCATCAGAATATGGGTGGCTTATTATTGCTATACGAACATGACTGTTCCACATGGCCATATCACTTTGTCAGGCAGGATTTGCTTCTGGCCAAGACCCAAGCGGTTCAGAAACAGAGCCGCGAAGAGGACGACTGTGCTACTGAGCTTGGGCTGGCTGGATGTAACCCGAAACCCTAAACCCCCAAAAAAGATGCGCCATCAAGTGTGTCCAGCATGGAGATATGAATGGATTCTGTGTTCCCCACAATTTCCAGGTTTTCCCATTTGCGGGCAGAAATCCCAACAGGAATCGAGCCAACCTGGATTTCACCATGAAAATGATGATTTGGTGGTTTCAAATCAGCTTGGTGGTTTCCCACGTCGACCTGGGGAAGTAACTGTTGAGTATTATCCTGTTGCAGAAGCGGACTCACCAGTGGATGTCCCCAAATTCTGCAGATGATTTGCTTCCTGTCTGTTCAAGCAAGTGAAGTGGCTGACCTCGAGCCGATAGATCTCCGAAAAAGGTTCACCCAATAAACTTGAAGAGTTTCAAATGTTTCAAAGTGATAATGATGATAATAAGAATGACAATAGATTATTTTTTTGTTAATCAATAACCCATGGTTTCATCAATGTGTTGATTCAATTGATTAAATTGGAATTCACCAATAAACTGAGCCATGTTTCATGTCCTGCAGTTCCAGCTTCCCAGGATCTCACCCAAGAAGTGGCCAGATTGACCGAAGAGAAGTCACAGGACCAGTTCTCCAGTTCTGAGCCGTGAAACCGGCAACTACTCGATGTGAAAAATGAATATATATATATATATACCATCTGGTTATTTAACATAGCTATGGAAAATCCCTTATAAATAGAGGTATTAATAAGAAAATCATCTATAAATGGGCCATTTTCCAAAGCTATGTTAAATAACCAGAGGGTATATATATATATAACATCATACTGATACATGATTGTCTAATATATAGTATGTAGATAATATATTGTGCTATAAATATGTATATATATATACATATGTAGATAGACACATATGTATGACAACTCCATAGGCATAGCTTGATGCTTTCATAGGTGCCCCTTTCGCCACCTTCCAGGCCACTGCCAAGGCTGAGAAAGCGATGTAGGCGACCCAGGTTCCATTCACTTTCTACGCCAATGGCCAAATATTATAGTGGATAATGGTGGTTAATGGTGGATAATGATGGTGAATATGTGACTGGAACCATGGAATTTTATGACTTTCCCATCATATTGGGAATGTCATGATCCCAATTGATTATATGATATTTTTCAGAGGGGTAGGCTCAACCACCAACCAGATCACACAACCAGATCACATATCATCACTGATCATCACACATCATCACAGCATTTGCCATGATTTTCCAAGGGAGAAGTCCATGGAGACGGAACGCGAGAACTACAAGATGCATGCAGATGTGGAGGAGCCAAACCAATAAACATATGGGATGTTCTCGGGTTCTCTTGGATCATAGAATTGGATGATGGGAAAATTTACAGGAAAGCCCTATATTTGATGGTAAAAACCATGGTTTCCTGTAAATTGTCCCTTAAACCAATCCAGTGATTGGAAGAATCTCTGCGCAATCTCATGTTTGGAAACTGCTTCATGTTTCTATTGACATGTCAGAATCCGGAACAATTTTGCTCATGGCATTCTTTTATTCTGAGAAACTTTCAGGAAGACCAGCAGAAAAAGTTGGGGCGCACTTCGTCCATTCGATTCCTTTCGAAAAAATATGGATGAGTGTGGGGAAAACAAAGAAACGATTACGGATGCAACTTCAAGTTTGTGGCATTCCTCAATGCTAGGGCCTGCTAGGGGTCAGTTTTCCCGGTCCGCTAGGTAAGGGATGATCGATATCAGTGACCAGATTTGATTGGTGTTTTTTACATCCCAGTTTGGATCATCCAAATCTGGCTGTGTCCAGGATTGAAACCGGTGCCAGGACCTGAAGAGACAGCTGCTCTTCTTGGAAGATGACAAAGTGAGAACAGAAGGCAGTTCCGCTCAGCAGTTCCGTTGGTTGATACCTGCTGAGGATCAAAGGGGTCAACCTTGAGGTTTTCACGGAATCATCATGCCAGATGCTGCATGGATCAAAAAAAACAAGACTTGGAGTGGATTTGAAGGGGACCAGAGGATCCCTTTTGACCAATCTGGTTCAATGTTCTGAAACAGGCGCCGGTTGGATGAGATGATGAGTCTATTGCACGAATAGGACACCCATCTTCTCTCGGGCCCCAACTTGATATCTGGTCCAAAACCGGTGACATTCATTGCAAAGTTAGTCTCATTTTGTATCACGTTTGAGAAAAGAAAGAACTGAGTCAGGGTCAAAAGTTCAGACTCGGAGCACCAGCATAACTAGTCTAATCTTAACAAATATATATATATATACATATATATATACATATATATATATACATATATATATACATATATATATACATATATATATACATATATATATACATATATATATATATATACATATATATATATATATGTATATGTATTGTATTAGCATATGTTAGCCATCCATGTTTGTCCCATCCCCAAAATCTGCAAGCGCGCAGGTTTGATGAAAGCCCTCACCAAAGAGCGCGATGAGTTGAGGGAGGCAGGGAACGGCACTGGGAATGACTGGGGATGCCCAAAAGTATGGGACATGATGGACATGATGGAATTCCTTCATATCCATGTCCATCATGTCACAAGCTTGTTGATGTCGCATCAATTCTTCATATTCTCAGGGAAATGAAACATGAATGCATTTCATGAAGACATGGATGACATAGTAGAAGACATGGTTGAGTACGCTATGCAAAAGATATATCATAAAGAAAGTCCATGTAGTGCCTTCTGACCTTTTCTCTATGTCATTACCTTTTAACACACATCGAAATGTATTTTTTGTGCATACGCAAAAATCACATTAAATCCCCATAGATAAGGGATAAAAAATGTAAATCCCCATGTGAAAAAAAATGTAAACTCCCACTTTAAAAAACAACAAAACACCAAAAAATGGTGGTTTCCCCAAGAAAATCTGGTTGGAAGCCAGGCGCAGGAGGCCCAAAAGGAGGCCCAAAAGCGCCGGAAAGCGGCAAAGGCCAAAGCGGCAACGGCCAAACCCGGGAGCAACGGGACCGACGGGACACCGTGGACGCCGTGGTCGTTGGTCAGAAACATGGGATGGTCTACCCTCTGGTTATGTCAAAATAGCTATTGAAAATGACCATAGAAATAGTGGATTTTCCCATTGAAAATGGGGATTTTCCATAGTTATGTTAGTTTACCAGAGGGTACAGATGAATCTGAGGTCTGAATAGGCAGAGCAAATCATATGATTTTTAGATTCTTAATATGTCTGATAGTCTAGAATATTATTAATATTCTAGGCAGAGTCGTGTATTCTCTGGTTCAAGGAATGCGATCATATTCACAGTTATACCCCTTTGTAACGGATCATGATCTCAAACCTGTGAGCCACGAATGACTGTGTCCCAAGGAAGGCTTAAAATGGCAAGGTGAGAAACCACCAGCAGTGCCATGCGGTGCCCTTTTGGGGGATAGAATTCATATCCCAAAAGGATCATATCCCACAAAATTCAAACATGATCGCATCTCATGAGTAATTCATGCAGGTTTTGGATGGGAACATCAACCATAAGTACCGTGGATGTTCCAGCCAGCCATGACCGCGAAGGAACCTACGCCGCTAAGAAACCTGGACGGGACGTGCTGTTGGACACCTAGCCCGCAATCGGTGTTGAGAAACCACCCATAGAAGGCCGGTAAGTCATTGGGGATGGTGGATTCCAATTGTTTTGCAAAGAAAACCCGAAAAAAATCGATGGCAAGACATAGTCACTAGCCACTCATTTGTGTGTGTAGCTGTGTATGTGTAACTCTGTAACCTGTCCTTCCCAGGGGCAACTCTTGACGATTCATCGCCCCTGGCAGTGCTCCATTGTCAAGGATGTGCCGGAAACTGATTGGTGAAGGATTTCTGATGCTCTTTTTCGTCAACGAATGTATCAGAGAATAGCTCTGAAAAAAATGCTTATGATGCCTTGGTGGTGTCATTGCATCACAGCTTCAACCGGGAGCAGTGACTGCCCTGGTACAAGACTCAAGGTGTGGCTAGCACCCATTGGTATTTAGGGAACTTGTTGTGTTCCATTGTTT
>Ga0126342_10005644_pt1 | contig 21920 bp, 23 predicted proteins | sample Cyp1metagenome_FD_92528 | JGI IMG/M metagenome (GOLD analysis project Ga0126342, IMG submission 92528) | Coral microbial communities from Lord Howe Island, Old Settlement Bay, Australia - Cyphastrea 1 metagenome | ecosystem: Host-associated > Invertebrates > Cnidaria > Coral ... | reverse complement strand
TCCAGCGAATTTCTTCAGTTAGAGGGGCCTGTCCAGGTGAAAAACCCTTACACTACACCATGCATATGCCATTTCTGCGTTGTATTCTGTCTCTATCATCCATTTAGTTTGGTGTCTCCCAGATCAGGGCCCCTTAAGCGTCCTAACCGTCCTAACCACACAATCTCCAACATCAACATGCAGCAATCTACTTCTTAAACCAGAGTCCCAGCCTAGTTTTTCAATCTGGACTCCTCTACCTGGAAAAGGTCCTCAGGTCTGTCGGATTTTGTTTCAAAAAAATATCGGTAAAGGAATGGGTTAAAAATTCAAGATCGTTAGCCTAGTATACAACAGTTTAGTGTCACCCGTTGAGCTGTAGTTATTTGTCCACCACAAATCCTAGCGTTAGCCTTCAAACCAACAGAAACCTTGCGAAGTTGAGAACCTGTTCTTGCTTCGAACCGCTGAACAAGTTGCTTGATATCCTTCTGTATTAGATTATTTATCTCTGCTTAAAATGGTTGGTTTTACACCCGCACAGCTTTGCTGATCACATACTGACTGTGATAGGTCAAAGGCTCCATTTTGGATGGTTACATATCCTACATATCCCATATCCCCATTTTTGGATGGTCAAAAGTTGCAAATCCATCAGGTCATGGTTCCTGATGGGATGATCTTTTCAGCTGATACCATGGCTGGGTGGTACACGGCTGTTTTTTAAGAGTCCACAGATTTTTAGGTGATTTTTTTGGCATTAAACTTGCAGGTTGACTATCAAATGTATAATATATATATATATATTATATATATATATATATACTTTCAATCATATGTTGGTAGATTGTTCTTGGGCTTCTTTTTTCTGAACTGCTACCCTAAAATCAACGTTTGCATAGATGTTTTGTAAAGCCATGGCTTATGAAGAACCTGGGGTAACTCCAGGATCGCTCCTGGCTGCAGCATCTTTTGGAGGGCGTCATGACTCGCCGCGGTGAACGGGGCCCGTTTCGGGCGCGGAAGGAATCCTTCGTGGTGGTGGCAGAGCCTTGGCAGAGCTCGTGCAAGGTGCTGCCCCAGCGATTCATCGTGATTCATCGTGAAGTGTTAGGGAGGGAACATAACTCCAATAACTCACTTGGGTTTATATTCTTCTTATATCGAACAAGTTAGTGGTTATAGACCAAGAAACGGATTTCACAGGTTCAAACTGGTGAAGCATCAAATCATCTGGCCAAACAGTTTTGCTATCTTGTATGTTCCAATTTCTGCCTGATTTTGCGGCATTCTTTTAGGCCCCAAAATGGTGGGGCTGAATGCTCTTGGCCTTGCTTGGTTTGCACCTGGCTATACTCCCCAGGATGACATGGTCAGCTAACTTCAAAGATCTTTCCAGGTCAACTGGGTGCAGCATTTTGGTCCAAATGGGTATACCTTTACCCCCTGATATTGTGGCTTGCAATCCTTCCCCTCTAAAATTCCCATTTAGAACCCTTCAGTGTTGGATCTGTTCATTTCGAGAGGTATTTCTTTCCTGATCGGATGGGTTATGGTTTATCTGCGTTGTAAAAAACTTCCAGGATCTTCCAGGTACCCTCTGGTAATTTAACATAGCTATTGAAAATCACCATTTGTAATGGGAAAATCCACTATAAATGGCCATTTTCCATAGCTATGTTAGTTTACCAGAGGGTAGTAGCTGCACTGAGGAGCACTTGAAGCTCATCAAAGCCCTCTTTGCCAACGCCAATTCTGAGGGAAATCAGGGCACGGAGCTCTTGTTGTGGTCAGTGCGTGAGATTATGCAAGGAGAACTCGTACTTCAAGGCTGGGCGATTTTAACCCAGGACTAGTCTTAGGAAACTGCCGGTTTCCTTTTCGGGAGGATACCATAGGATACCAATTTTAAGAGTAACAGTATAATATAATATATTATTATAATATATAATATATTATGGTTTTTGGGTAACCCTTTGATTAAACAGCATTTTTTTTTGTGAATCCGGGGTCGACACCAAGAATTAAATCTGGGATTGGATCGTTAACCAGACTCATTGCTAGTGAATCATTGAATGATGGATCCCCAGAGCCTCAGAGTTGGAAGCTCCCCGTTTTTTTTTCGAAGGCTATAGTGGCACCTTCCATTGCTGGTATCAAGGCGGCCTCCGCCGCTTCCTGGGGTGCAGGGAGGTGAGAGAAATGCTATGAACTAAACATGTTGAACTAATATGTTTTGTTGTAACATGTTTAGTAACACCATGTAACTATGGTGTATTTATCTAGTTACATGAGGTGTGAACTAGTAGTAATGCTATGGTGCACCCTCATGTAACTATGGTGTATTTGTTTCACTTCAAGTATTGGGATATAGGGCTCCTACGTTCAGGGTCATTTGTTTCACCCAACTATAATGGTTGTAACATATGGGGCTCCTATGTAACTATGGTTATGTAACTTATGGGGCTCCAGTACCAGAGAATTCCACTGACATTATTTTTTGGAGAAAAATCGGCTCAAAAAAAAACACGTTACACAAGTACCATTGCTTTCCTTCATTTGCTGAGTATTTCCTGTATTCCCCTATTGTTTTGTAACGCAGTTCGAGAACAGCAGCGGATTTCGATGAAGGCTTTGGCTCAACTGAGCAGTGCTTGTCAATTCCCTTTGGTCAACTGGCGCGGGTTTTATGGGTTATCTGATTGAGGTAAACCCCATCAGAAGCCCGCCAAATTTGGAGGGTTTCTACAACCCAGTTCTGATAAAATTGTGGATCGTTGACTGTTGGATTTACCAGATTACCTCCCATATTTATAGGCTACTTTTTTTCCCAGCTATAAACCTCCCATTTCTAGGGCCACGGGACTTTCCATTTCCACGATTCCACGATGCCATGATCGAGCCTCGACGTTTCGACGTCTCGCGAGGCGCTGGACGAGAGCGGGTGCTGCTGTCGTCCAGCAGCCTTCGGGAGTATTCCACGAGGAGCTACATGAGCCTGGAGGGATTTCGCCAACAAGGATCACAGGAGGTGCGACCAGTCAATGGCGGTGTCAGAATATGACATGACCAGAATGTGAGGCCCCCGTTGGATAGCTAAGTTGGTGCACATAACTCCAATAACTATGGTTTATGGTACGCAAATAACTATAGTTACTGGGGCTTATAAACCAACTTATAACTGGGGGGCCTCACATTGTAAGTTATAGCAATGATGTCTATAACATCAACTAACATCAACTAACATTGAGACATAGGGCCGCAAAAACAGGAGTTGTTGTTCTATAAGCAAGTTATAGCGATGATTTCTTTTATAGGGGCCCTAAAGGGTTCCATTTTTGGGATGATTTTGTGGTGGGATAAAACTGTGGTGCAGCTAAGGGACGCAGCTCCTAACCAGGCAAGTGGCTGCAAGACACCACTGTTGTTGATGATTAGTTGGGAGGAATCTAGTACGCAATATAGGGAATTCTCACAGTCAATGACTAGTACCTGCAGGAAGGGGTCCCCAAAGATTAGCTATATTAGTTAATTTCAGCAGGCTACTTTGATTGGATGTATGGTGAATATTTCGAACTATTTAGATGGGACTTTAAAGTTATAGTTTGGGCCCCCTTGTTGAGCATGCCATTTTATTGTGTTTCATGATTCTTCAAGATGTTGGAAATGGAAAGGAAATGGCAACATTTTCGGTTCCATCTTGGTTTTCTGTGCGCTAGTCTGACTGGCTTGGATGTACTGCACCCTCAGAAGGGATGCACATCAATTGGTCCAGTCAATCTCGCTAGAACGACATGTCCACTAGCCACCAATTTTGATTATGTACCCTCTGGTAATTTAACATTGCTATTGAACATACCCAATTTATAGTTGATTTACCTCTTCAAAATGGTGATTTTCTATAGTCATGTAAACGTTTACCAGAGGCTAATATTTTCACATGTGCCTCACACAAACAGGATGATCTGGTGATCAGCTTGTGAGCCTCATCAAACGATGATTTTTTCTGTCACTGTACCGGGATTCACCGGTAAATTTGCATGGGTTCCATGCTTTTGGTCACTGCTGCTAGGCTATTCGAGAGTTAGAAAGCTTCCTCGAGAAAGTGAGGGATATCCGGGCGAACGATGTGGGGCTGTGTGCTACTGCGGCACAACTTCGTGAGTCTGGTCATCCCAGGTTTCAGAAGGCCACTCGGGCAGTCAAGACCCAGATGTCTTTTTGCTAACATGTCTAGTTGGCTTTGGAAACAATCTGATAGTGGCTTTCTCAATTTTTCCTGGTGCACACGGACCGCTACCCTCTGGTAAACTAACAGTTTGCTATTGAAAATGGCCCAGTCGAAATAGTGGATTTTCCCAGCTATAAAATGGTGGATCTTTCCATAGTTTTTTGTTAACGTTGACCGGAGGCTATCCATTCCAAGATTCAAAAAACAGCAGGATCTTAGGATTCCAACAGCAGGTTGACCACCAGGCCGCCAATTTCCGGTCTCCGTTCCGAGGAACCGCAGACTGGGGCTGAAACAACATTCTCTTACCCGGCCTGGTCAACGTTAACCAAAAAAGAACTGGAAAGATCCACCATTTTTCATGGGAAAATATGGGAAAATCCACTATTTCGACTGGGCCATTTTCAAATTCGCAAACTGTTTGACATAACCAGAGGGTAACCATCATGATTCGGCGATGGAATCCCCAGATGCTAAAGAGACTCCCACTGAACATGCTATGCTGCAATGGAATGAATCCCCACTGCAGTGGATTCCAGTGCTGATGATCAGTAGCATTTTCTGGGATCCGATAATCCCACTGGAATCCGTACTGAGAATGTTCAAATGCTACGGGAATCCTGGATTGCTTTAGGGGGAAATCGACGCCGGAAAGCCCCTCAGGATGTGAGGATTCCAATGTCCAAGGACTTGTCCGTGGAGGCCCGGTGAATGATGGGATTTCTTGCATAAAACCGACGTGGGTTTTTTTGGAGGTTTCCCAAAATGGGGGTAGCCTTTTAAATCATCCAAATCATCCATTTTAGATTGGGATTTTCAGGGATTTTCCATTCTAAATCATCCAGCTATGGGGGTACCCCCCATATATGGAGACCTCCATATATAGCTGGTCTATCCTCATTGCAGGGTGGCTCAACCCCGCTACAAAGAACGCCAGTGATGCGCAGGGGAATTGATGGCCCCTGTGGGGATGGGTTGAAACTTACCCTCTGGTTATGACTAACATAACCATGGTATAGATGGCCCTAATCGAAATAGATGCTTTACCGTTCTTAAACATGGTGGATCTTCCCATGGCAAGCTGTTAGTCATAACCAGAGGGTATCAAAGACCATCTTTTTTTCGGGATGAACATGGCAAGCTGCAGCTTACAGGCACTGACCTTTATTTGTTTATTTGCATTGAAAGTGAAAAGTGAAAAAAGATGAACATCCATAAATCCCAGCGATTTTGAGGAGAAAACCATAAAATACCAGGGTTTCGACTAAGTAGCGTGCGTTTTTCACAGCATTTTTTGAAACCCGAATTTGTGGGTCCATGGTCACCCCATCCCCATAGTTTTGAGCGATATCATCGTGATAGGATGAGCAAAGCACCCAGGGTCAGCTCCTGTGAGGCAAAGGCTCAGCTTGAGTGTCTCAAATCTTGGAGGCTCTGCGGGCAGATAGCCTGCAGCTGATGGCTTTGGGAGGATTTTTCTATGCCAAACTATGGCTTGTGGAGAGCTAAACTGTTAAACTATGAAGCATGTGGACCCCACCTTCCATCAAACATGGTAGAACAACACCATTTTTGTAGATGATGCGCCTATGGAAACTGCTGATTTTCCCCGGTTAGATTAGCATTTTGGGTCCCCCGCTGAAGCCAGGGATGAGATTTTGGCCACCCTGGAAGCCGCTCCGCTGCTGGGTTTGGTGCCACGTGGACAGCTTCATGCGTGGTTGGCTTCGCTTCAGGAGACAGGAATGACTGAAGAGATGGTCCACTTGCTGGAGGAAGGCTTGAGTGTGGCTTGGCGTCGACGCAGTGGTGTGAGATTCAACATGATTCAACAATTTCTAGACGTAAAATTAAGGACATGTGATGGTGAATATGTGGAATTCCAATGATCAACGAGCTGGACCAATTCTCAAGAAGGTTTTGGAAGCTGCTCACTTCAGGAACTCTTGATCGACCTTCCAATGCTTTCAAATCCTCGCGGATTGGAAGAAAACGATGGTCGTGGCTCAAAACTGGTCTCGAAAGCTATGACCAGTGGCATGACCACAATACCTCCACACAGGTGATACTCGAGCCATACGTCCCTGTAGTTCTCATGCCTGACGAAATCTCCAAAGGATCTCAATGACTCACATTCCACCGGGATCTGTAGAGATTTTCCGATTATCAGGAACCGGCCCCAAAGGAAGCTTTGGTTCTCACGTCTCCGTGAACGCAAAGAATCACCTTCGCGAACCCTCCATTTTGTTTGGGTCGTCAGGTCAGTTTCATTCAGTTTCCTTCACATTTTTTTTGGACTGTGCTCGCGTTTTCGTCTTGTGAATTCCCGTACTGGTTGAAGGGAAAGTTTGATACCCCTTGGATTTGTTTTTTGAAAAAGACCATATTTTCAATCCTAGTTTTTTTTTCTCAGACTAATCCGTTGAGGCGCAGGTCAAATTTTCAAGACACAACCCAAGAACTAACACCCCAAGGTACCAGATCCGCTTCTGTTCAGGCTTGATTTGGGATAAACAAAGCAACCAATCCATTGAAAGCTCAGGATGCTTGGTTTCCCCATGGTAATCCCATAAAACCCCAATATCATCATAATGAGATTATCATCAGTATAGTCATCCCATAGTCATCCCATCATCCATCATGATTCCAATTTTCACCATACATTGCTCAGTTCAATGGGAATTTCAGGATCCTAAAATGGAGGTACTGTACCATATAAGGCTATATTTTGTGGTGATATTCCCTTACATAGGCCTAAAACATAGGCCTTATATATGGAATCGGTACCTCTAATTTAGGTTCCTGAAATGGCCATTGCTCAGTTGAATTTGCGAGGTCTGGGTGGATTTCAACGAGGAGCCCTGGAGCTTCGAAGAACGCGTCTGGCACCACATCGAATTCCACCGGCCGCTGGGCGGCAGCCAAGGCCTGGCGGCCTTGCGGAGCTGCTGCGAGCCGCTGCGCTGTGGAAGTGGCGGCAACGGCGGTGCAGGGCGTGGCGTGGTTGAGAACACACCTGGTGATGCGAAAAAAATGGCTGGAAATCCAAGATTTTAGCCATTGGCAGATGAGGTTGATGTATTTCTGTGCATTTTGTTGATTAAAGATGGAGATTTCTCATTTACAGTCTGGATTTTTTTTACGCACCTGGCAATTCACCCCTGCTTTTTGCAGGAGAATGATCTAGAATGTACATAGATGTTTATAGATACATATAATTACACACATATGGGGTTTTCCATAAATGGTGGTAATGAAAATGTATGGTTTATAATGGAAAGTCCTATTAAAATTGATGATTTAGTGGTACCCCTATTTTAGGAACCCCATATAATATATATATATATGTACGTATGTACAATCAATCGATAAGTGGTTTTTGATTGCGGGGTAGAATTCTTTCGTCTCACTGAACTTTGGAGTCCTCACAGAATTTGAAGACAGGTCCAAAACTACCATTTTTGAGGGATGAAAATCCGCAAGAATTCAAGCGACATATTTTTTGGGTCCACCAGGGTACCATTTGGTTTTGACTCATCCCCTGACACTCCAGGCTTCTTGGTGCAAGTGGACAGCGATGAACGCGTGCTGCAGACGGTTCTGCAACTCTTTTTGGTTCATCCAGCAGGGCCGAAGCGACTGCCGCGACCATCGGAAGTGCTGTTTTGCGATGACAAAGTGCCATTGGCCGAAGTGCAGGCCAGGAGCTCAAAAAGTCTGGTTGGCCAACTGTGCTGGGGTCTGTCATGTTGGATGACCCCGTCTTGGTTTGGTCACGGCTTGGCAGGCATTCCTTTGGAGATCTCAACATTTTCCTCAGCTGCTCTTTGTCTTGGTGGAGCCCAGCCGTTTGCCTTTGGAGGGCAAAAAAGAGGTAGCTGGCCGGCGGTTTCGAGCATTTTCGATGTTTTACCCTTGAGGAGAAGATACAAAACAATAATGTAAGTATATATATACACAGTATAATATTTATACATATCGTCACAAACAGTCAGTTTGGAAGATGATCTTGAGCCCTTAGACTCCAACTTTCGGTCCCCACCTCTCATGTTCCATGGGGGTTAGATATCTTTCAGGTGGTCTGCGTTCAGATCGCAGGTTGCCAACTGGCTGGCTGCGGAAGAGCGTAACTCCTCCGTGGGCGTGATTTCGACCACGTCGTGGTATACGCCTCCCTCTGCTCAGGTCTAGGGCGGGGGTGTTCAGGGATCAGGTACACTGCTTGAAGACTTCAAGGCTTCGATTTTGTTGCAGGACTTCCCACAAATTGGTTGAATGCTTCGCCATTGGCTGTTTTGCTGGTGTTTTATGAGGACTGATTTGTTTGAATCAAAGCAGAAGCCGTCAGACATTTGGCCGTGAAAATGAGAGATGTCTATTTGATTGCTGGATCCATCATTGGGCTTCAAACCCACCATTCCATCTGCTTGGTGAAAACTCGATAGGCCCTGCGGACATCCAACATGATCTATTTTTGTCAGAGCACCACAGGGGTTGACAGATGTCTCATTCTGGGTGATTTATACCTGCAGCTGGTTGATGGATATGACATATGTTGAATGCTTGGGAAGAACGTTCAAAGGGGACATTTCAGCACCTGTAACCAGGTTTTTTTTGCCATTCCATAGGGATCATTCTGTGCCTCTCTGTTATGTGTGATGTGTCCATGCCGAAAGTGGGCAAAGTCTAGAAATGCAGGCTTTGTCACTCAGATCGTCTGTTTTTTTTTAAAAGAATTTTGAAGGCTGTGAAAAGAAGACCCCTCAATCAGCTAGAGATACTTTATTTGTGGACATTTTGGAGTCTTTTATGTGTAGATGGGGGTTTCTTAAAATGGAGGATCCCCACAACCATAGGTTTCTAGATCAAAATTGTATAATTTTGGATGATTTGGGCCTTGATTTTAGAAACCCTCCAGATCTGAAAGGCTTTGCGGATCGCAAGGATCATCGGCGCCAGGTACATCCTTTGCAGGTGCGCAGCAATCCGCAGATCATGAGCGAATGGAAGAGGCACTTTGATGCGAAGGCCGCCTGGCTTGGGACGCTTGGGACATGGTGAGCTAAACTTTGTACTAGCCATACTAGTCTGTCATTCTTCTTGACATCAAAAGGCCAATTTTCCTTGGGAAAATGATGAAGCATGAATTTTGGGTAACCCCTATCCTGTCCCAGCGGTTGATGAGCAGAACGGGCCCGGGCCCTCTATCAGGGCTGAGGGTCCCAAACTGCCGCTCGGAACTTGCCCCGGCTCAGATGATGAGGGTATAATACCAATGGAGGATACCCTCCAGCAATCAAACATGGCAATGGCACATCCTCTAGAATTGGAATTTGAATGGGAACACTCATCTATTTCCATTGTTTGATTGCTGGAGGGCAATCTATCTATAAATAGCTAAAAAGTATGGGTGACTTGCTAGGTTACCCCGTCCCTGAATATGGGTCAATGGAGGGATGGGGATTCAACTGTTCTTGGGACCCAATCTTGATCCATTGGAGCACCCGAAAAAGGGATCCATTGGACCAGTTTCCGGGTCCATCTTTCCATTTGTCACATACATTCATGGGGAATATGTAACTATTACATACTATTACCTAGTACATTATACAACCACCAAATTTGACAGTAGAACAACATCAAGAAGAAATGGTAAAAAAGGTGAAATGAATTGGTTCGAGGGAAAATTCAGAAGCAATTGTGAAATGAACGTGGAAGACCACAAACACGTGTCGATACATGCCTATAGGACCATCTGAGCGATGAACAGCAAAACATCAGCTACTTGGGGTAGGGTGAAATGACCCAAAATGACCCATACTCAAATGCCAAACTAAAACACATTGAATGATATTAAATGAATGTATTGGGTATTCAGTAAACGTTCCATCTTGTCCTGTCCATTCATTCGATTAACACTGTTATTATACTTGATATACCAGGAAATACATGCAGTTTTCCTGGATTCTCGAGATCTAGTGCTTCTTCTGGGAGATTGGTTGATGGGGATAAAATGATTTCTTGGTTCAAGGATGATCATAAACGGCATGGGGTTCTAAATGTGCATAGTTGTTCAACGATGTGCTGGAATGGGAACATGGCGATCCAATGATCATCTCAATGATATTTTTTGGAGGCATCATCAGCTCCCCAATTATACAATGTGAGGCCCCCCAGTTATAAGTTGGTTTATAAGCCCCAGTAACTTTAGTTATAAGTACCATAAACAATAGTTATTGGAGTTATAAACCAACTTAGCTATCTTGGGGGCCTCACATTGTAGCAATATCATCACACAGAATCCCGATAGAGGAGAGCAGTGGTGTGCTGATGCTGATCCGCAGGTCTTCAGTTATACCACGGAACCTTCCTCGGGCAAGAGCAGCTACATCCGCCGGGCCTGCGAGGGATGCGAGACAGTGAGGTGCTGCCCGAGTGCGTTGAAGGACAGTGCCATCAACAGATTTCCGCTATGTTCGTTGATCAAAATGATAGTGTAAGCATCCACAATCATGATATCAGTGAATGTAAACATGTAGTTCTGGCCCCCCAATTAAAAAATTACCCCTATTGGTTCTAGATTGCTTTCTAAACTAAACACCTACTGTATCTGGGTTTGTTTGAAAATAGGACACCCCGAACTTCGGTATTTAGTCATCATTTCTCGTGCTATCTGATGGTACCCATGTCTTGAATGCACCCAACTATGAATCATTCATATCAAAGCTGGTTACCCTCTGGCTATTTAACATAGCCATGGATAATGGCCCATTTATAGATGATTTTCCCAGCTATACACCTCCATTTATAAGGGATTTTCCATGGCTATGTTAAATAATCAGATGGTATATATCCCATTCTATCCAGATTTTTTTTTGGTTTTGGCATATTGTGGGGATTTCTTAAAATGGGGGATCCCCAAAACCACAGCTTCAATGCTTAAATGGTCTCATTTGGATGATTTGGCGGAACCCCCATTTCAATGCTTACATGGGTTGAAAACATTGGTCCTCGGACAGGTGCTTGTTGCATGAAGGTTTTGACCTGGCAGATCTTGTCCTCCAGTCTCGCAAGCAGATTGCTGAACGGGAGGAACGCAATCTGGCCATACATTTGGAGGCGGGGTGATGCTAGAAGTGTCGACAAGGAGCCAGTCTTGAAACTTTTGTGACTGGAAGAAAACGGGAAAAACCATGGTTAATTTGCGATACAGGGTTTTGACCCATCACCACATGTGTATTTTTTCTTCCTGTTCAAACCCTCTTGGTTAGAGTCTAGTGTAGACGCTCAACAGCACCAGGTGGTCATCTCAAGATTGCTACTCCCCAAATAGGCTCAGTTGGGATGTGTGACTCTGAGGTCTAACAAGAAGCGCCCAACTTCAATAGTGGTCGAACCGCTCTTTTTCACATTCCAAACGCCGAAAATCTGCAGGTCAATGCCTATAGCGACCCTGTGTTGACCAACACCTTCTTGAGACATGTGTTTCTCTGCCAAGTCCTCTACGATCCGCTGTCTGGACAGATGGTTCCCATTCCCTCTGGCACCGAGATCCACGTGGAGATAGGTGCAGTGGTTGGCAAGAGAGACCTTCACAGCATGAGGATTGGGTGCTCTGAAAAATCACTTGGGTTTGTTTGAAAATTGGGTACCTCAGGTACCCCTCAAATTTGATCCTTCAGCATACTTCAGCATCATTTTCCCCATTATTTGATGGCCATAAATTGGGATACTCCATTTCCAGACATATCTATCTGGGTAAAGTTGATCACGACCTCACTGTTCTCCCTCACTGGAAATCATAGTTAGTAAGGGAAATCATCCCCAAATGGCCGAACTATTCAGGTTAGTGAAATATTATAATTTACCCAGAATCTATTGTCTATTGATGACTTTTTTCTTTCCCAGCCGTTCATTGAATGATGCGCATTTCGGCAGGAGATATGCCACGGAGGAGCTCATGCGGTCCCTCTTTCCCAACGCTTCGGAGCTGAAGCTGTCGTTGTTGTATCCCGTGCTGAAGCTGGCGGCTGTGGACCGATCGCAGCAGGCGAGCGATGTCCAAAATCCAGCAATTGATATGCCTATGCTGGCGAAATGTGGGGAGAATGAAACCAACAAAGATTACCGGGTATTAATTTGTATCACTAGCCCTCAAACATGAGGATACAGATGCGAGATGGATGGATGATGATTTGTTGATTCTGATTTTTGGGCGTCATACTCCAAAAAATGTTCGACAAATGGGGATCGCACATCAGGTGAGAGAATCTGAGCTGCTAGACAGTGAGGAGCATTATTCCTTGAGCCTTGGGAGGGCCGCAGGTCAAGTCCACTTAGATGTGGCCTGCGACATGTGCAATGCGTGTCCGATCCGCGGGCCTTGCTACAGATGTGTCGATTGCCCTGATTTTGACTTGTGTGCCAGGCAGGGAGTAACTTGCTGCAATTAAGTAACTACCAAAATAGCATCCCATCATTGGAGCACATCTGGTGTTGGAGATTGTGTTGGAGATGATTTGGTGCTTTCCTGATAGTTGGAATTGCAGGACCCACCCCAAGAATACCCCAAAAACTTCGCATGACAAACTGGAAATGATGGAATTCGAATTACGACCTTGTCCAAGCAGCTCCCCAGCCGACAATGTAGGTGCCGTCCCCTTGCTGTGGAGCAGCACGATCCCACGCATGTGTTTCAGTTGCGGCGACGCATAGCCCTACCATTCCGGGTGCTCAATGCCTTTTTGCAGCGCTTGGAACCGTTTGAGGTGGGGATTCTGAAACGAGCAACTGACGATACCAGCAGCTCTACGCATTAGTGGGGGGATGGACATCCATTTTTCCCATTGTCATCCAATGTTATGTATTACCCTCTGGTTATTTAACATAGCCATGGAAAATCACCATTTTTAATGGGTAAACCATCTATAAATGGGCCATCTATACCATGGTCATGTTAAATAACCAGAGGGTATATTTTCATATTTTGCCCAAAAAATGTATGGATGGCAAGAATCTTAGCCCTCACAGCCTGCACAGCTTGTTTATTTTTTTTGATCAAACCGGGTTCGGAATCCCTGTGCCCTGACCAAAGCGATTTGATATCAGGATTCCCAAAGATTCCAAGCCATCAACTGAAAGCACCAAAGATTGCCAACGTGGCCTCCCCCAGTTATCAGTTGGTTTATAAACTTTATAAACCCATCCAGCTATAGATATCTACCATAAACCCTAGTTATACTAGTCCTGAACCAACTTCGTGATTCCTTACATGGTGGCACCGTGTTGTGTGGCTTTTCCACCAAGCCACCGCGATGCCCTGTGAAGGTTCACCGGTGTCTGCTGGACATCAGGGAGGATGACTTGGAAACTCTTCACCTCCTCGAGCAGGAAGGTACTCTTCATCTGCCCCCAGCACTTCAACCCTTCCTGCGGGCCTATGCAGCGCACGTGGCGCGTCGACTGCCTGGCGCAGTGCACGATAGCTTCAATCTCCAAGTGGAACACTTCGCCAGTCCAGACAGTTCGTTGTCGGAGAACGGTTTCTTTTTCTTTAAATGTGCAGCTACGCAAAATGTATTTGCCATTAAAACATGCGAACATGTTTCAGACACCATTTTTTTCCTCCATCCAAATGAGTTCAGCAGATTTTTTCTTGAAAACAGTTCGGTTCACCACTTCAGGTTCTTTGGCCGTCTTGCTTGCGTTTGCCCTCGATCGCTGCCAGCTGCCAGTTGAGCTGGCAAGTTCAAGAGCACATCAGAATTTGATGGTGCGACGTGTTGGAATTTTGGCCGACTGGATGGCCAAATCACATACCTTCACTGATGCAAGCGGCGGTGCGGCCAAGCGCTTGGGTTCCCTCCTCATGGAATGCATTGTGGTGGGCCTGCAGAAGCTCGTTCAGGGTGAAGAGGTATGTCTACATCTGGTGGTGCCCTATGCCCGAAAAACTGAACAGGAGGACTTCTTGATCTTTGTGCCCAGTCTTTTTGGAGATGAAGTGGCAGACAGTAGCTGCAGCCACGGTGCAGGATGTGCATGCAATCAGCTGCGCCATGAGTTGCTGGAAAGTTTGCAGAACAGAGTCTGGATGGATTATAGCCAGACACATCTTTTTCTATTTTTTGGGTCAGAATAGGGTTCGGGTATTTTCTTTGACCCGTAAGATTTCAGAAAAACCATCCATCTCATAGACAGGTGCACTTTTTTGTGCACTCGTGCTCCACCAAGCTCCCACAAAGGAGTCTTGATCCCAGATCTCTACTCCGTGGATCCCTTGGCTACGGCGGTGCATGATGAAATCCAAGGGATTGATGCGCTGTCCTGCGCCTTTGGACTGCGCCCGGAGAAAGTTGAAACCATCCTCGCCGAGGAGTCCGGTGGAGTCCGGTGGAGTCATGGCGTCACTGGAAATCCCTGATGGCTGTGGCGGTTTTCATATGGTTTTCATGGGAAAATCAGCAATTGGACATCCCCTATAAATGGAGGTTTTAATGGGAAACTCATGGAATAATCAATGAACATCATCATACTAAATCGAGGATTTTCCATAAATGTCCAACATACCTATGGCAAGGCAAATTCATGAATGTGGCTTCTGTTATTCCATTTCCCTTGTAGATAACTCTTGTGCTGCTAGGTGCCGATCATTGCACCCTGCATGTGCTTTTGTAGCTGGCAACCTACCCACGTTTCCCCTCACCACAACTGGTTGGAAGTCTCAGATTACTCCCGTATTATCATGTATTATCCAGATAGATTTCCAATCTATCAAATGGTGTCTCAGTAGTATCATAGTATCAATCATCTTTGGGTGGTATTTCAGTGTTTTTTTCTTTTTCATTGGTCTCTATCTGGGATTAGAATCTCCAATGACTGAGATTCAATTGACAGGCACGAGGATCATCCCACGTACGGTCACTGGTTTTCATAAGCATGGTTTTCATAAGTCCCCGATTCCTGGCTTAGCCCATTTTTCTCAATGGGTGAACTAACCAAACACTGACCAGTTATCTGGGTAAATTATAATAATTCACAAACCTGAATAGTTCGGCCATTTGGGGATGTTTCCCTTATTAATCATGATTATAGTGAGGGAGAACAGTGAGGTCGTTATAATTTACCCAGAGTTATACCTCATGGGGTGAAGCTCTAAACAACCATCAGGCCTTGAAATGGAAGTCGCAGGAGGGATACATCCTGACGCGTGACTTCACGTCCAAAATTCTGGAGCTGTTGGCCCGCAGAAAGTCACGGGTGCCCACCATTCTGGTTGGAGAAAGTGGCACGGGAAAGACTCCTGGCGCCTTCGCGACCAGATGTGTAGGGTTTTTGAGATTATCTAAGTCATGTTTAAGCGATATTAATTATTAATGTAATAATTAAGTGGAGTAATTAATGTTGATAATGTTCAAGTATTAGTATTTAGTTAAGCATATATTCATCATGATTATGTTTCTTTGATGGAGGTTCACAAAGACGACAGGACTGAGATCCCTGGACTGACCCTTTTTTATTGATGTTTGGTTGGCGCGACATGATGGATGGTGACAAGTGTCACAAGTGCCGCTGGGGCACCAACAAAATCACCCAAAAATCCCTAGCATTTTAAGGATACTAGTGCTTCTATTTTATCAACCGCTTCCTCTTGAAACTGGCACCATACGAATATGGGTTTCTCATGGGAGTGGTATGGGCCACCATTCGTTTCTCGGGGTCACGTCGTTTCGTTGTTTTGGGATGAGTGGTCCAAACGCTACCACCCTTGTTGCAATATTCTGAAGATGCGCTTTTAGATCTTGGAATGATGTTGATCAAGCTGATTTAAGGAAGCCTTTCGGAAGTTAAGGATCCCGACCTGCAGCAGTTCCTGACATCACTGATGTGAAAATTCCCAATGGACAGCATCATGACCAGGGCTTGTGAAGCATGAACAAAAGGCTTGAAAGACATCCGTCCTGCAAGGCTGCCGACAAAAAAGTAACTACCAGAGCTTACCGTATACCCTCCAGTAATCAAACATGGCAGCTGGAAATCCCCTATCAACCGAGGGTTTAATGGGACAATCGTGGAACATCAATGAACATCATCGCACTAAATCAAGGATTTTCCATTGCCATGTTTGACACTCGCAATCACCCAGCATATCAGCATATCTGTTTGGCTGGACTTGCTTTTTGTTTGAGGACCCGAGCGCTAGAACTGATGATGCGATTGCTGGTTGAGAGCGAGGAAGTTCGACCATCATTGGTTCAGTCCTTGTTCGACTACATGAAGCAGAAACTGCGCGATGCCAAGGACGCAGACATGGTCCCATAAACAGCTTGGGGTCAGCTCGGATTCACGACATACTCTGAGGATAATTCGCAGGGGCAATGAGAACAAACAAAAGGACAATAAACATCTGGTTGGTGGTTTGAAACATTTGGATTATTTTCCGTTTCATATATGGGATAACTGGATAACCCTTCCCATTGACGAACTCATATTTTTCAAGATGGTTGAAACCACCAACCAGACATGTTTTCCGTATTTTTGTCAGGATCCCGAGCGAAAGGATTTCATAGAGGGAACCCCCCCCAATGGCCCAATGGTTGGTGTTTTTTGGGCCAATCTTGACCACCAACAACCACCGATAGTGAGGGCTTATAGGCTTATACATGCTGAAAAACAGCACCTATCATTGGGAGGCTCACCAACCAGGTTGAAGTTGAATTCCCAATCTACAGAGTTGCAGAAAGTCTCTCGTTTGAGACATGGTACACTGCAAGACTCAGCATTGCAGGCCAGACTTCAAGCAGCCCTCTTTAAGACATTCTTCACGTGCTTGTGGTGTATGCACCACCTGTAGCATGCCATGATACATATGCTGTATTGAAAACAGGTCTTCGCAAACTCGCATTTCTCCAGATTTTGAAGGTGTTGTTTGGCACTCAACTTGTTTTGTGATGTTTTCGGATGATTTATAGTAATCCCCAAACAGACAGGCAAGTTATTTATCACTCTCTTACTCGGATCTTGCTTTTCTATCTTTTTTTGGGTTACTACATTGCTAGTTGACTTATTATCCGTAAAGATCTGCTGACACATCTTCGCATTTCCAGGATGCCACACCGGGAGACCCATTTCTTTTGCAGGTGCGTGTTTTTTTTTCTGCTGGGAGGGCCTGAGAGCAGAAAAAATCTCTATTGGAGACAAGGTGAGGCCCTCACAGTTATGTTAGTTGCTAAACCCATCAATGAGTTCGTTATACTCCCCTCAACCCAACAGTTAACCAAGGTAAGTGTGCGGCAACTTAGCTATCGTAAACGGGGGACTCACCTTTTGCCAACCAAGCAGTAGATTTGGGACAGAGGGTGCAGTGGTCAGTTTAGGACTTGGTAAATGTTGTTTGATATGATCATTTGGGTACCCTAGGATAAGCGTTTACATAGATGCGGAACACATTGGAACACACAATGGTTTTTCCTACAAATGGTTGATTTTCCACATCTATATTAGTTTACATCAGAGCCTCACCTGTCCTAGGTATAGTTGATTTTCGGCAGGCATCATTGTGAAGATGGCTCCATCTTCAAATGAACAGTGTTCAAAACCCCGGTTGGTTGATGATCGCACGGGGTTTACTATCCAATAGATTGGGGATTATCTTGATCCATTTTGGTAAAGCCTATTACGAAGCCGTATCATTGAACAACATTTCGGGTTGTAACACTCAGCGGTTATCAAAATTGATAATGATGATGGCCGTTCTTTTAGCAATCTATCCAGTCTCAGGTGGCAATCTATCCAGTCTCAGATAGTGTATGCAATCATTTTCCCAGGGAGGCTTCTTCCAGTGGAGAATATCCCAGTGGAGAAGACTTCGTTGGACCATGTTAGTGGAGCGCATGGCCGTGGTTTGCTTGGTCTCCCCTGAACAGTTGGGTGAACACGGCAACAAGCTGCCAGCGACTGCTCACCCCGATATTCGCAGAGTTTGCCTCTGTCCCAGTTTCGCTCTATCCAGTTTCTCACACGAGGTATATGTGTATATATATAATTGTGTATATATATACTGTATATAATATACATATATATATACTATACACATACACATACATACACATATATATATATATATAATATGTATATGTACTATTCTTTCTAAACGAGTGCGCAAGTGTTGTTGGCAATATCCATATTCTTGTGGTTGATATTTACATTTTTGGAGGCTTTGGGGAGCCCAAACCGTTTCGAGCATCGCCCCTGTGTTCATCAAATGTTCCTGGTCAGGTCACTGAGACCCTTGACAAACTGTTGCTGCACAAGTCACTGAACGTGGATGCCTTTCAGGACAGGCAAAACGACCCAGGAGTGGCCTTAAGTGGCCTTGGGTCCCTGGCAGGCCTTTTTGAGATCGAATCTGAAGTTGCAAATAGGTGTGCAGACGGGGGGTTTGACATGCCACTTTCCAAACAGGGGCGGCCTAGAGAAAAAGGCTTACTGTAGTTACCTGGCATTTGGGAGCTACCAAAGGATATGGCCATGTCTTTCCTCGCTGTTGAAGGGGAAAAAATCATCTACACCGGGGAAGATTCTCTGGTAGATTGCCATGTCGGTTTGCTCCAATAAGGAGGGGCTTGTAGAGTCTTTTCCCTGCCTCAGCTCTCAATGCATGGAAATCTAGCTGAGCCCTGAAGACTGTCCGAGAGTGCCGCTTCTTGCGAGGAGACATTGATGAATCCTACTCTTTATGAAGTGGGGCAACTGCAGGTCTTTCGGTGTGCATCGCCAAAAGTCACTGGATGTTCGATTTTTTGAGTGTTGTGTGAGGTCATTCATGGTGGGACTGGGAAACAACTAAAAGAATGATGTGACTATAGCTCAGTTCCGTGTGAGGATTGCATATGTTTTGCCTATGTTGGAACCAAGCTGTCAGACAGGGCTGCACTGTAGTCACACATTATCCTTGGAAGCGCGCTTAGGCAATCCATTTTGAGCCTGCGTTCCCAGGTCAAGTCCACAACCATTTCTGACCACTGGCCATCCAAGATACATAACCATCAGGCCATAATAAGATGAACATTTCAACTGACTCGAAAAACATCTTCATTTGATTCCTGGCACTTAAAAATTTTGAACTTCTGCAGAACATCCAGTGGAATCCAGGGAAACTCCCCAGAGATTGTGCTGCACCTTAGGAGCGGCTCTTCACCAGAAGAGAACTGATGGATTGGATTTTGGCCGAGCTTCATGGCTCGGGCCGTTTCGATGTGGGCCGGTCCCTTGGAAACTGTAGAAAGCGTCGGCCAGTCGTGCGTTGGGCACTCTGTGTCACCATGCTGATTCCTCTATGAATTCTTGAATTCTTGTCTATACATACCTGTTTTTGAGTATAAAACCATATAAAACCATCAAACATGCAGAACTATGCAGAATTGGGAAAGATCAGCATTGAATCATTGAACCTTTCAGATCTTTCAAAAAACCCAGCTTTGTTATGTCTGTCCCTGGGGATCGGTCGTGCAGGTTCCATGTGTTGCTTCGCCACCTTCCAGTGGACGCAGGCGAGGATGAAGGAATGGACCCAAGCTTAATCCACGGGTTTTCGCATTGGATGATTTTTCGAGATGCATCGTTAGTGAGATAGTTTTTGGATGATTTTCATGGATATTTGGATGATTTTAAGGATGATTTTGGTCGTTAGTCTAGTGTGATTTTCCCAGTTCTGGGGAGATGAAGAAATGAAGAAGTGCTGTGCGATATCAGGCGGCTTTCAAGGTTGTTTTCTGGGGAGATTTATCTGGATATGACCCGTATATCAAGAGAAACTTTAATGAGATGGCAAAAGTGTCATACCCTCCATCTTCTGTTGAATGGGGCCGGGTCACATTCTGATTTGCTTTGATTACAAGTTGATGTGGGATTTGCATCAGCTTGCCATTTCCCAAGTTGAAGATGTTTGTTCTCGCTGTTGCAGAAAGACTGTACCGGTCCGCTGCACTTTAGAAGACTTGATTCGGAATCGCTTGGAAAAGAAACTTCAGACCTTAGAAGTGCCCATGCCATGGCAATATACTTAGACTTCATCTTGTGACGCCCAAGGACTCAACCCATCTCCCAAATAGTCCAAATATCAGACATCCCAATGGTGGGTCCACGAATTTTCGAGTCGAGTCGCGAGTTTCTATTCTTCAACAATTCCCCTGGATGATTTTTTGATGAATCAATCAAATGACTCACCCTCTGGTTATGTCAAACAGTTTTCTATTGAACATGACCCAGTCGAAATAGTGGATTTTCTCATTGAAAATGGTGATTTTCTATAGTTTTTTGTTAACGTTTATCAAAGGGTAAATCCCATTAAACCACCATTTTGTTGGTTAAACCCCATTAAACCACCATTAAACCACCATTTTCCTATGGTTTATCAAATGACTCAATTTCTTTCAGGCGCCCATGGCTTTGCCAAAAATCTCCACGGTTTTGACCCTCCCCTAAAAGGACACGATGCTGCTGCCACGCGGAGGGCCGTGGAACGTTCCCGTTCGGAGTGGGAGAAGCTGGGCTGAAGTTTGAGCTGACCTTTTTTTATAGACCAAAAGTGGTTTGATCCTGCAATTCTGTGGGTGCACTTTCAGTCATTTTTTGTTGGTCGAGTCATAGTTGGAGTGGTAAGATTTTCACCATGGTGAAAAACCCATGAAACCGGATGGGGTGGTTGCCACATGCAACTGGACTTTCAGTTTTTTGGGGATGGGTTTACCACATATCCTACAGATTCCTATAGCATATAAGGGCAGCCAAAAAAGACCAAGTCTTGTAGTTCAAAATGATATACTGCTGCACATCTTTGAGAGAAGTGCTCTCTTAGCAATCCTAGTATCCTAGAATCCTAGATTACTCGTAGCATTCAGGGCGAGGCAATCCATTGATTCTGACACCAATTGGAAGACCTCAGAACACCGAGCAAAAACGAACACCCAACGGTCACAGTGTTGGCAACTATTACTGAGGAGACTCAGTGAGGCGGAGAAAGACCTGGAACGCGAAAAGAACAGCTACCAGGTAATCTCTGAGAAAGTAGATCAAGCAACTCAGATGAGACGAGGAATATTTTTGTTTTCTTTAGGAGTTGCTTGATCCGGGTGGCTGGAGATTGTCGGAAAGGGTGTGCTGGCAGTAGTGAATTTCCAAGTGGTGTTTGGAGCCCCTCAAGTTTATCGATCTGAGATATCGATCTGAGATAAAGAGCTCTACCGCAAAAATCTCACTACAACATGTGGTTGACTGGGGAACTCATCCCAAACATTTTTTAATGCCATGGGCTTTGTGAATCACTTGCCCTCCTGATGGCATTGGATAGACGAAAGTGTTTGGCGCGCCTTTATGGCGTCTGAAAATGGGGTATACCCCCGGAAGTGGCAATTTTGGAAGGGCAAATGGTCATAAACCATAAGGTTGGGGGTACCGTACTTTTGTCCGCAGCACCTGCGCTACACGCCAAAAATACTTCACACTATATACTTTCATAGTTTTTTTTTTCAGGGTTTCTTTAGGGTGTCTTTACGGTTCATTTAGGGTTTCTTTAGAGTTAACTTTGGTTTTTTCCCCAACAGCAGAATGCTTTGGGGTCTCAGCCCACATAGCCTTCGGGGTGCTCCGGGGCACTGCTCGACCCTGCCGCCTCGTTTCGCCGGTTCCGGGAACCAGGGTTCCGAGAACC